>JAEEGL012527374.1_pt1 | contig 25378 bp, 20 predicted proteins | sample 9134231 | NCBI WGS metagenome assembly JAEEGL01 (sample SAMN16246548, study PRJNA631951) | gut metagenome | biome: gut microbiome; feature: rumen; material: fiber-attached | host: Bos | place: Iran: Karaj | collected 2018-10
ATTCTACTTGGACTTTTGCATGTAAAAGAGGGCGAGATCCTCTGCGATGGCAAGAACATTTTCAGTAACTATGAATCATGGCTTGCGCAGGTGGGATATATTCCACAGAGCATCTACCTTATAGATGAATCAATCAGAGACAATATTGCATTTGGTATAGATGCTGCAGAGATCAGCGACGAGAGAATCTGGGAGGTCTGCAGAGAAGCTCAGCTTGAGGACTTTATTAAGAGCCTTCCCGAAGGTCTTGATACCAAGATCGGTGACAGAGGTGTAAGACTTTCCGGTGGTCAGAGACAGCGTATCGGAATAGCAAGAGCTCTTTACCACAACCCTGAGATTCTTGTTTTTGATGAAGCTACAAGTGCTCTTGATAACGAGACAGAGGCAGCAGTTATGGAGGCGGTTAACAGTTTCCACGGCAAAAAGACCATGGTTATCATCGCTCACAGACTTAATACTATTGAGAAGTGCGACATTATCTACGAGGTAAAAGATCAGAAGATAGTTGAGTCGAGCCTTGAAGGTAAGACCATTATTCACGGGTGATTGCAGAATATGATAGGAACAGAATTTATACCGGGTTACGGCCTTGGCAATCAGCTTTTCTTCTATGTGACCACAAGATGCATAGCAATGGAGAAGGGTGTTGATTTCGGCTTTATAAATCCGGGGCAGGTAGGAAATGTTTTTCATTCAAAGCGAGGAATGTACTTTATGGACATTGACCTTGGCACAGAGATACCTACTGCAGATAAAACTAAATACACCATAATCAATGAGAAGGACGATCGCCTCTACATGGGCAATTCCAAGCATGATATGGCAAACGGATGCTATATCTCAGGCGCTGACCCGAGGCTTTTTGAAGTCTCTGACAATACTCTTATATATGGCAACATGCAGGATGAGAGCTACTTTGAAAAGTACAGGGACAAGATCCGTGAATGGCTCCATGTAAAAGAGGAGGCTGAGTCCTACGAGTATACGGCGGATGATCTTTGCATCATAAATATCCGCGGCGGCGAGTATACGGATCATCCGGAGCTTTATTTGGACAGATCGTACTTTTTAAATGCCATTAAAAATATGAAAAAGATAAATCCCGCCATGAGATTTATGATAGTCACAGAGGACGAGGAAGCCGCAAAGAAGGTGCTTCCTGAATATGAGTGTCATCATTTTGATATGGGCAAGGATTATGTGACAATTAAAAACGCAAGATACCTTATTTTGTCCAACTCATCATTTTCAATAATGCCCGTGCTTAGTAGCACAGAGCTTAAATATGCCATAGCTCCCAAGTACTGGGCTAGGCATAATGTATCCGATGGATTCTGGTCCTCGGAGCAGAATATTTACAGCTTCTTGCATTATCAGGATAAGAAGGGCAAAATCTGGGAGGCTGATGAGTGCAGGAAAGAGCTGGCTGAATATAAAAAGAGGTCAAGACTCTATGCCAGAAGAAATGAGCGCCCGGGTAAGGTCAGATCCTTCTGTCAGATTATCAGAAGAAAATGCCTTTACGGAGTGTTCTATTTAAAGAAGATAATCAGGTCACTTGAGAGAAGACTTGGAATAATCAAGACCTGGAAACCGTGAAACGGAGATTTGTAAGTTGAAAAAGCTAACGCTGAAGAATGTTACTTTGGCTGCCATGACCAGCGTAAATGTCTACGAGACTGTTCAGGCGCTTAAGTACAGTATGAAGGATATCGAGTTTGGCGATGTGGTTTTTATCTCTGATAAAAAGCCCTTTTATCTGCCTGCCGGTATCAGATTCAGTTATACATCAAAGCTCGACAGCATAGATAAGTTCAATTATAAGATGACTTATGAGCTGCATGAGCATATAAATACGGAATTTGCCCTTATAGTCCACGCAGATGGTTTTGTAATTAATCCTGATAAGTGGAGGGACTCATTCCTTGATTATGACTATATAGGATCCCCCTGGCCGCTGCCTGAGAACGATTATGCCTACAGAGATGCTGACGGCAATATCTGCAGGGTTGGGAATTCCGTATCCATCAGATCAAAGAGACTAATGGAATACCCCGCAAAGCACAACTGCGAGTGGGTTCCTGTGGATGATGGATTTTACAATGAAGACATTTTTATCTGCTGTCATCTGAAAAAGGAGATGGAGCAGGAGGGCATACAGATAGCACCCCTTGAGGAAGCGATTTATTTTGCAAGAGAGCACAATCTTCCTGAGAATGCAGGCATAACACCCTTTGCATTCCATAAGTGGAGAGGCGAAAATGGGGACTATCCAAGGTTCTACAGCCCCTATAAGCGATTTAAGATGGCGGTAAGACCGCTGCTTTTCTGGAGAAGGACGAAGAGCTGGAGAGAGAAACATGGTCTATGATCTGATACCTTTTTTTAATGAAATAGATATACTACAGCTTCGTCTGAATGTACTTGACCCTTATGTGGATAAGTTTATTATCGAGGAAGCAACAACCACCTTTTCAGGGCAGCCAAAGGAGCTTTGCTTTGAAAAGAACAAAGAGAAGTTTGCAAAATTCCTTGATAAGATTGAATATATCGTGGTTTCTGAAGATAAGGATTTTGAGGTAACCCATGAAAGGGACTATTTTCAGAAGAACCATTTATTGCAGGGACTTAAGGATGCAACTCCTGAGGATGTGATAATATTTGGAGACTGCGACGAGATTCCTAATCCCAAGGTGCTTACAGAGATAATAGAGCACTTTGATAAGACTTTAGTTTATCATCTTGCGCAGAGGAATTTTTATGCGTTTCTCAATATGGAGGAGTCATCGGGTAAGCTTTTATCTATCACGGGAGAATTCCCGGAGATACCTGTTCCCGAGAGGAAATGGCTTGGCACCAAGGTCTGCAATATAGAAAATATCCCATCTGAGGGCATAGTAAGACTAAGAGATCTGGTTCCGCCTACGGATGAGCGCTCTGTAAGAGTTGCTGACGGAGGTTGGCATTTTGGATATATGGGCGGCTATAAAGAGTCTAATCCCGTCAAGAGGATCGGCGTTAAGGTTAAGGCTGCGGCTCATCAGGAGTACAACGACAGAGAGGTTCTGGCTGAGACCATGGACCATCTGATTCTTGGAAGAGATATTTTTGGAAGAGATGCCAGATTTACAAGGGTTGAAGTGGATGAAACCTATCCCGGTTATTTGAGAGATCACCTTGATGAATACAGACATCTGTATATGCCGGTGATCACACCCTTTATGAGATTTACCCATAAGTTTGATATTACGGTTGGAAGATTTTGCAGAAAGGCATACCACAAAATTTTAAGAACTCTGAGGCATAGATAGGCGGTTTATGAGTATTACTTCAAGATATAATAACTTTATATCGCGGTTTTCGCCCATCAGGAATTTTGTATTTTATCTGATGCTTACCACGGAGCTTCTTATGGCGATCTACGAGAGAAGTGATCTGCCGCTGTCTACTCCAAGTTATGTTTTCAGAGCTACATTTCTGATGACAATGGTGGTTATTCTGCTGACGGAGTATTCGGTAAAAGAGTGGATTGCTATCGGCATAACCGCAGTTTTTACATTTTTTTGTTACAGAGCCTGTGGGAACAACGATTTACTAAGAATCTCAATGTTTGTGATTTCCTGTAAGGGAGTGAATTTAAAGAAGGCAGTTAACTACTTCTTTACAGTAAGCTTTATTGGATATGCAGCAATTTTTGTAGCAGCACTTACAGGGATTTATGGTAATGTAAGTATTACGGATGAGTTTGGCAGGGCAGTAGGAACCCAGACCAGGTATTCCTTTGGATTTGGGCATCCAAATACGGTTCACGGAATATTTTTTGCACTGTCCATGCTTTTGATATATCTGCTTAAGGATGCTGACAGGAAAAAGAGAACCATAGCCTGCAGCGTGATCCTTGTACTGAATATTTTGCTGTTTGTTTTTACGGATTCAAAGACCGGATTTTTTATTACCATATTTATGCTGATAGGCCTTATTCCTTCGCTTTTATCAGATGATGAGAAACCTGGGATTTTCTATGTAATTGGCGCCGTTATAAGCGGCTTGTCTGTGGCTTTATCTGTTGTGGCAGCTGCTATAAGCCAGTATGCCAGTGAAAACAGCGACGGGATTGCTGCAGCTTTGGACAGAATTTTTACTGGACGCATTATATCTCTTTATGAGAATACACCCGCCCACAAGGGGACCCTTGCCACATGGACTCTATTTGGAGATTCCAACAGCGGTGAGACATATTTCGATATGGGATGGGTCAGATTGTTTTACTGGTATGGTATAATACCGGGGGTCATTGTAACAGTGATTCTTTTCATTCTGCTCTACAGAATGTACAGGCAAAAGGATTACGACACTTTTGTGATGCTTGTTTCGATGATTTTATATACAATGGTAGAGGCGACATTTGTTTCGTCATATATCGGCAGAAATTTCATGCTTATGATTTGGGGGGCATATATATTTTTGGCATGCCGGGAGGAAAAAAATGCAGGGCAAAGATAAATATTTACTGACATATCTGCTTTGGGGAATAGATATGATCGCAATAGGACTGTCGTTCGTTATTGCGACATATGTCAGATACTTTAACTTCAGAGATATGAGGGATAAGTCTACCCATTTCTATATCTGTATCGTGCTGATACTTGTTGGTACCGTATACAACTTCGCACTTGATTACAACAGAGATTTTATTAAAAGAACGGTTTGGCGTGAAGGTACAGCCGTTTTCAAATATGAGATTGCTATAATTATCGGAACAATTGCAATCGCATACGGATTGCAGCTGGCAGAACAGTTTTCACGTCTTGTTATGTTCTATTTTGGAATCATAGATTATCTGATGACACTTTTGTTTCACCAGCTTTTCAGAAGTATGCTGAAAACCTATTGGAAGAGCGGAGATTCAGCAGTTAAGCTTCTTGTGTTATCAGAAAAAGAGGTTTTGATGCCCACTATAAGACATCTTCAGCACAGAATAGAGATCAATTATTCTATTGTGGGAGCTGTGTGTCTTGATGAGGATCTTACCGGCGAAGTAATAAGAGGCGTTGAGGTTATTTCCAACAAAGAAGATTTTATCAGCAAGGTTACATCCATACCCCTTGATGAGGTATTCATCCATACACCGAACATCTCACAGAAAGCTCTTAACGATATGATCGAAGCCCTGGGAGATATGGGTGTTACAGTTCACTATTGCATAGAGCTTCCCGGTATTGCAGGAAGCACTGAGGTGGGAACTTTTGGTACCTACTCAGTTATATCTTATATAAACGGAACAGGACGCTACAGAGCCCTTATCTTAAAGAGAGCTATGGATATTCTTGGCGCCATTGTGGGACTTACGATTACTGCTGTAGTTACTCCCTTTGTGGCTTTGGCAATTAAGCTTGATTCTCCGGGACCCGTGTTCTTTTCTCAGGTCAGGATCGGCAGAAACGGAAGACGCTTTAGAATCTATAAGTTCAGAAGTATGCGTACTGATGCCGAGCAGATCAAGAAGCAGCTTGAGGATCAGAATGAGATGAGCGGTCTCATGTTCAAGATGAAGGATGATCCCAGAGTTACCAAGGTTGGTTCCTTTATCAGAAAGACAAGTATTGATGAGCTTCCTCAGTTTTGGAATATTTTAAAGGGTGACATGAGCCTTGTGGGAACAAGACCACCCACCGAGAAGGAATTTGAGGAATACAACCAGTATTACCGCAGAAGAATCAGTATGACACCGGGACTTACAGGAATGTGGCAGGTCAGTGGAAGAAGCGATATCGACGACTTTGATGATGTTGTTAAGCTGGACCTTCAGTATATTGATAACTGGTCTCTTGGTCTCGATATCAGAATTCTGATAAAGACAGTGGGCGTTGTATTGTTTGGAAGAGGCGCAGAATAATCTTTTACCGGAGGGACAGATATGGCAAAAGAGCTCATAAGTGTCATTGTGCCTGTGTATGGAGCAGAGGCTTATCTTAATAAGTGCGTAAATAGTATTATCAACCAGACTTACGAGAATCTGGAGATAATACTTGTTGACGATGGCTCCAAGGACAGGAGCGGCGCTATGTGCGATGAATTTGCAGCCCGTGATGACAGAATAAGAGTTATACATAAAGAAAACGGCGGCCTCATGAGCGCTTGGATGGCAGGAGTAGAGATATCTACCGGAGCATATCTGTGTTTTGTAGATAGCGATGACTGGATAGAAAACGAGATGATTTCTGACATGGCATCGTATATCCGTGGTAAGGGAGAGATTATCTGCAGCAACTGCCTTTTTGAGCATGACAACGGCAAGCTTGATCCTATTTATCATGGAGCAGCTCCGGGTGAATACACAGGAGAAACCCTGGACAAAGAGATAAAAAAAAGAATCCTTGGCAATGAGAACAGGATCATCACAATGTCCAGATGTATGAAGCTCACCAGCAGAGAGCTCATTACTGATAATATGGTGTACTGCGATAAGAGAGTCAGAATGGGGGAGGATATGAATATCATGCTCCCTGCAATTCTCGATGCAACTCGTATCTATGTTATGAAGGATGCCTGCTACTATCATTATTACTACAATGATGAGTCCATGGCCCATGGGTATGATGCAGGGCTGAATGATAATATTGAATATCTTATGGATGCAGTCAGAAAAGTCTTTGCTGATAAATACGATGGTCCTGATGCAGAAGAGCTTATTGAAAAAGAAAATCTTTTTCTTTTCATGTTCCAGATAAAGAATGAATTAAAGAACAGTGCTCCTGACACTACGGGAAGAATCCTTAAGCTGCTTTCCGATTACAATATCAAGGCACGGGTTATGAAAACACCTCTTGTTGTAAAAAACAAGGTTAATCATTTATTATATTTATTAATGAGACATCCGGGAAGGTTTATGGCCTTTGTCGTTGAGACCGGATTCAGACTTAGATAATGTTTTTGGGGGAGCAGGTAAATGGCAGTAAATTCAGTAATGAAAAAGAAAGAAAAGATGGGCGTATCTGCCGGCCTTTTTAATGCTGCTACAATACTTTGCTTTATCTCTATTCTTATATATGAATTTCTCACTCCCATGATGATGGATGATATGGGATATTTGTCTGAGGTAAAAAAAGCAGGTTCATTTTTTGACCTTTTTGCCCAGGAGAAGGCACAGTATCTTCGCTGGACCGGGCGCTCAGTGGCTCATCTTACAGCCCGTATCGTCATGTATATCGATTATCATTTCCTTTCAGGAAACAGGATATTTTTCAATATTCTTGCAGCCTGCGCTTTTACAGTGCTGACTCGTCTTATCTACAGTAATATTCGCAGAAAAACTAAATATGATGTTTTGGGCTATGTGCTTATAGTTTTACTCCTTTGGATTTTCGGAATATCCTTTGCGCAGACCATTCTTTGGGAGACTGGAGCCTGCAACTATCTTTTGACAACCACAATAATCCTTGGTTTTATGACCTGTTTTAGGAAAAATGTTGAAAAGCTTATGGAAGGCGGATCTGATGATAAGGCGTATCTTAAGGCTGTGGGACTTTTTGTATTCGGAATAATTGCGGGATGGTGCAATGAGAACACCAGCGGTGGATGTCTTTTGTTCATATTGTTCTTTACATACCTGTATTACAAAAAGGAGAAAAAAGTAAAGATATGGATGATAAGCGCCATGCTTGGAAATATTGCAGGTTTGGCAATGATGGTTCTTGCTCCCGGCAATATGCTAAGAGCCGCTAACAGAGAGGAACTTCATAGCGGTATTGTGGGTTTGGCAGCGAGATTCCTTAATATTACCCTGGCAGTAAGGGATGAGATGTTTGTTCTTTTGGCGGTGCTTATTGTTCTGGTTGTATTTTTAAGAGTATACGGAAAGAGTTTTGAACAGATATATGAGGTGATTTTATTTGCCGCTCTTTCCATTATCACCACCTACAGTCTTGTTCTTACTGTGACACCTCAGAACAGAGCGCTTTTTGGCGCGGGAATTTTCCTTATAATTGCAGTGGCGCAGGCCTTTACCTATTCATACGATGGCCCTGACTGGATGGCAGTAATCCGCAAGTCAGTAATTTATGTGACCTGCCTTTATATGTTCTTTACCTATATTTCAAGCGGCGCAAGCCTTGCCAGAATATACAGGGAAGAGCAGGAGAGATACGATTATCTTGAAGAATACGCCAAGACCGGGGAAAAGGATGTGGTTGTGCCCAAGCTAAGACCTCAATTTGAAACCAAGTATTCATCAGCCTATGAGTGCGATATTACTGAGGACTGGCAGTACTGGGTAAACGTTATGATGGCAAGCTACTACGGATTTAATACACTTGTTGGAGTGGAAAGAGATGAATGGACAGAGTATTGATATAAGCATAATAATACCTGTCTATCAGGCGGCGTCTTACCTTGAGAGATGCGTTACATCTGTTAAGGAAGCCCTGTCATATTGGGAAGAAAAAAGTGACAGAGCAGGGGCCTCTCAGATAATTCTTGTGGATGATGGCTCAACAGATGGAAGTTCTGAGTTGTGTGACAGACTGTGCTGCAAGGATGTGATTGTAAGGCACACGGAGAATTTTGGCGTATCCCATGCAAGGAATGTTGGCATGGAAATGGCAGATGGCATATATATAGCCTTTGTTGATTCTGATGACACGGTTCAGAAGGAATATATACAAAAGCTGTATGAGACCGCCGAGAATTCAAAGGCGATAATTGCAGACATGATGGAGGGCGATTTTGGAGGCCCTCTTAATGGATATGACTACATTGAAAAGGCAGTACTTTACAGGGATACCCACGTATGGGGTAAGCTTTTTCTAAAGGAAGCGTTGATAAAAGCCGGTGTTAAATTCAAAGAAGGTCTTACCATAGGTGAGGATATGCTTTTTCTCGCGGAGCTTGCTCTTAAGCTTGGAGATGAGAAGGCAGCAGCCTTTGTCACTCCGGTTCTATACAACTATCTTGATAACGAGCAGGGGGCTATGAAAAAGAGCTTTAAAGAGAGTTATTTAGATCAGCTGACCTGCTGGAGAGAAGCTGAAAAGCTCCTTAAGGGAAGTAACCACGAATTCAGCAGGGCTGCCTATGACAGACTATCTGAGATTCAGATGATGTCTGCGATGCTGGTTGCAGGCAAAATTGCATGCATGGATGATTCGTCAAAAGAAAGTGCTGACAGGGATTTGATAAATATGGCACTTATATCCTGCAGAGAGCTTATAGACAGTGCAGAGCATATTGGAAAGGGCTTTAGCAGATTGTCAGTAGGCTATAAGCTGAAGGTTTTACTGTTTAAGATAAGTAAGAAGGCTTATCTTGGATTCTATGGAAAGTGGAAAAGTTAACGAATGGGAAACACAGATAAGAAACAATTGCTATTTTATATGCACGCAGGTAGCGGGAATCATGGATGCGAGGCCATAGCTGTCAGCACTCTTAAGCTGATGGATGGAAATGCCTCACTTAGTAATTACGATACGCCTGTTATAGCATCTAACGATATTACACAGGATGATATGTACGGGCTTGGTAATCTTGTTAATACGGGCAAATGCAAGCTTGTAGAGGACAGACATATAGACAGGGATTTCATTGCCCATGTGCTTTACTATGGCTATAGAAAAATAACAGGCGACGCTGAATCCTTTTACAGATACAGATATAAGAATGTACTTAAAACTTATAATTATAAAAAGGGAGACGTGGCAGTTTCAATAGGCGGGGATAACTATTGTTATCCTGATCTCATCAAAGATCTGGTGTTATCTCATAATGTTTTTCGCGGACTTGGAATGAAGACTGTGCTTATGGGATGCTCTGTTGAGCCGGAGACTGTACCGGGACTTATATTGGACCTTAATGCCTACGATAAGATAATCGCAAGAGAGACCATCACCTACGAGGGACTCCTTAAGGGAGGCGTGGATAAGGATGCTCTTTTGCTGTGCCCTGATCCTGCCTTTGTTCTTGATCCTGTAAAGGTGAATCTGCCTCAGCTCTTTAACGAGAGGAAGGTCATCGGACTTAATGTAAGCCCTATGGCTGCAGGCAAGGAATCAAGCGCCGGCATAACCCTTGATAATTACAGGGAGCTGATAAGCTATATAATAAATAACACTGACTATGGCATTGCTCTCGTTCCCCATGTGGTATGGAGCAGCAACGATGACAGAAAGCCCCTTACTGATCTTTATAATGAGTTTGCGGGTATAGATAAAAAAACACCTGTTGCGGACAGAATAACACTTATAGATGATATGTCTGCAGGTGAGCTTAAATACGTGATTGGTAAGTGCGAAGCCTTTGTTGGAGCAAGAACTCATTCAACAATTGCAGCCTATTCTCAGGCTGTTCCTACACTTGTGCTTGGATACTCTGTAAAGTCCAGAGGAATAGCAAGAGATCTCTTTGGAACTGAGGAGAATTATGTAATTCCCGTGCAGGCCTTAAAGGAGAAGAGAGATCTTCTTGATAAGTTCCAGTGGATTATGGAGAACAGCGATAGTGTCAAAGGAACTCTGCAGAACAAGATGCCGGATATTAAGGAAAGAGCAAAGGGCAACGTTAGCTTTTTGGACGAGGTATAAGAATGCTTATAATAAATATCGCCGGCGGACTTGGGAATCAGATGCAGCAGTATGCGCTTTACAGAAAGCTCCTAAAGGCCGGAGCAGATAAGGATATAAAGCTAGATGCATCCTGGTTTGATGCAGACACTCAAAAGGGAGTTCTTGCTAAGAGAGAGCTTGAGCTTCGTTATTTTGAGGGACTTCCCCTTCCTCTTTGTACCAAGGAGGAAAGAGCAGCCTTTCTGGATAGGAATATTGTAATGAAGGTTGCAGGGAAGCTTTTACCCGGTATGAATGTCAGATTCGCAGAATCAAAGATGTATCATCCGGAGTTGTTTGACCTTAAGAATAAGTACATTGAAGGATATTTTGCCTGTCAGAAATACTACGACGACATCATGGATGAGCTGCAAAGCCTCTTTGTTTTCCCGAAGAACCCTGATGAGGAGCTTCATAAGAGAAATTTAGAGCTCATGGAAGAAATGGAGCAAAGAGAGAGCGTAAGCGTTCATATCAGGCGAGGTGACTACTTGGATCCTGAGAACGCAGCTCTTTTTGGCGGCATATCCACAGATGAATACTATGACAGTGCTATGAATTATTTCAGGGAAAAGGACCCTGATACCCATTTTTATATTTTTACCAACGACCCGGAATATGCAAGGCAGAAGTATGCTGACAGGCACAGATATACCATAATAGACCACAATACAGGCAGGTATTCGCTACTGGATATTCAGCTTATGAGTCATTGCAGAGGAAATATCTGCGCCAATTCGACCTTTTCATTCTGGGGAGCCAGGTTAAACAGCAGAAAAGACAAGGAAGTGATACGAACCTTTACCATGAGAAACAACCAGCCTTGCGATCCCGAACTTATGCATGACTACTGGAAAGGGTGGATTTTAATGGACAAGGATGGAAAAGTACGTTAAAATATTAGGATTGTAGTGCTTATTTACTATGTGTACTACTGGGAGAGAGTTTTTATATTCATGTCTGAGATAAAGATAGTTGTTGCGACTACAACTAAATATAGGATGCCTGAAGACCCGGTGTACATGCCGCTTCAGGTTGGGGCTTCTTTGAAAAAGTCCGTAATATCCGAATATACTCAGGATAATACTGGGGATAATATTTCTGTTAAGAATGCAAGGTACTGCGAGCTTACAGGGCTTTACTGGGCTTGGAAGAATCTTGATGCAGATTATATCGGACTTGTTCATTACAGGAGATATTTTGCATCTCCTCAGGCCAGATCAGACCTTGATCCCTTCGATCAGATTGTTGGAGGAGAAGAGGTCAGGCGCCTTTTACAGGATTACAGCGTAGTTGTACCTAAGAAGAGGAAATATTACATCGAGTCCATCGAGTCTCATTATGCACATACACACTACAAGGAGCAGCTTGATGATACCTTTGAGATCATCAAGGAGAAATATCCTGAGTATGTGGAGTCCTTCGAGAGAGTAATGGGACAGACCTCCGGTCACATGTTCAATATGCTGATCATGAGAAGAGATATTCTGGACAGGTACTGTACATGGCTCTATGACATTTTAGGTGAGCTTGAGAATAGAGCTTCAGTCCGGGATCTTGATTCATATCAGGGCAGATTTATCGGACGAATCGGAGAGATAATCTTCAATGTGTGGCTGGACTACGAAGTAAAATACGGCTATATTCCGGAATCAGAGATAGCCGAGCTTCCCTGCGTACATATCGAGAAGGTGAATTGGTTTAAGAAGGGTGCTGCATTTTTGGCAGCCAAGCTTTTCCACAAGAAGTACGGCCATAGTTTTTGATAACAGTGGAGTGAGAAGTTGGTAATGAAAAAAACCGGAAAAGATGCTGCATGCAGTATTTTATATGTTGTTTTTTTAGTTATTGTTACTGCTATTTGTTTTAAGCATGTGACTGATTTTACCGGAAAAAGATACATCCTTATCAGTGCCGGACTGTTTCTTATTTCCGTTGCTATACCATTTGTTTTACCTTATGTGAAGCTGACACATTCTAAAGTGGTGCAGCTTTTCATGCTTTTAATATATCCATTTTTGTGCTTCTACTTTACAGAGAGGGCACTGGAGACGGGATTTGAAATATCAGGTGCCGGAAAGAAAATACTTATTGGAAACTATGGACTGTATGCTCTTATCATATGGTTCATATTTGCGTTAACACTATCTCTTGGCATTTCGCTTTTTACAGGCGGATTGCTGTCAATCTTTTTTGGAATTTCCAATTATTTCACGATTTTATACAGGCAGGTGCCGATTCTTGCAGGAGATGTTGCTACAGCAGGTACTGCAATAAATGTGGCAGGTCAGTATACCTATGAGATGGGCATAAGTCAGTTTATGGCCATAATGTTTGTGCTGGCCACTCTTTCATTTGCCCTTTTTTACAGAGCAGGTGAGAGTAAGGAAGAGAAGAAAAAAAATAAGATAAGCATAAAGACCAGAATCCTTGTAGCTGCCATGGCAATAGTGATCTTTGCAGGCGCTGTAAGGACAATTGCTTTTACAGATTTTCTTGAAAATCAGGGCATATCCGTACACGTATGGGTGCCCATAAAGACCTACATGCAAAAGGGCGGTCTTTTAACCTTTGCAAGAAGTATCAGGAATATCGTGGTTGATGCACCGGATGGATATAGTGATGAGGCGGTTAGGAGTATTATCGGCGGATATAGCTCTGATTCAGCTTCACAGGATGCGGTAAGACCCAATGTTATCGCCATAATGAATGAAGCCTTCGCTGATCTACAGGATGTGGGCGAGCTTGAGACCAATATAGAGGTTATGCCCTTCTATGACAGCCTTACTGAGAATACTGTTAAGGGCTGGTCTTATGTTTCGGTTTTTGGTGGCCAGACTGCCAGCAGCGAATATGAATTTTTATCAAATGATTCCATGGCCTTTGTCCCTGCAGGAACAACGCCCTATCAGCTTTATATAAAGCGCTTTATGCCTACGCTGACAGGGAATCTTGTATGTGATAATTATAGCAGGGCAATCGCAATGCATCCCTATAAAGGAAATGGATATAATCGCAATAACGTTTATAACATTCTTGGATTTGATGAATTTATAACAGTGGATAATTTCCCTGCAGATACAGATACAATTGCTACTCATATTACTGACAGCGCAGACTACGCCAGAATCATAGAGGAATATGAGAAATCCAAAGCCGGAAGTGATGAGCCTTTTTATCTGTTTAATGTCACAATGCAAAATCATGGACCTTTCTCCGGGGAGATGGAGAATCTGCCTGATGAAGTGAAGGTTTTAAATGATGAGCTTAATATGGACGGCGTTGAGAACTATCTTAACCTGATCCATGAAAGTGACAAGGCTCTTAAGGAGCTCGTGACTTACTTTGAAAATGTTGACGAGCCCACAGTTATAGTTATGTTCGGAGATCATCAGCCGGGAGTTGGAAATAAGTTTTACAAAAAGCTGGCAGGCGGCAGTAAGAACACTCTCGAAGGCGAGGAACTGATGAACCTGTATCATACGAAGTTCCTTATCTGGGCGAACTATGATATAGAAGAGGCAGACTATTCGGGAGAGAACGGCATAAGCATAAACTACCTGCAATCACTTATGTTGGATGCGGCAGGAATGAAGAAAAGCGGCTACAATAAGTTCCTTCTTGATGTGATGAAGGAAGTTCCAATCCTTACAGCCAACGGTTATTTCGGAGCTGACGGAAACTTCTATCATGTTGATGATGAGACATCGCCATATTATGAAACTCTGAAAAAGTATAATATACTAGTTTATAACCATCTTTTTGATAAGAAGGGCAGAGCAGATGAGTTCTATGAGTATGCCGGGGTGGATAAGGGGGATGGTACTCCGGATAATCAGGAGAAAACTGCCTATAAAGACATAAAAGACGTAGGCGACATGAAAGCAGCTCTTGGAGCAGAGGGCAGGATAATTCACGCTGCAGGTTTTCTACAAAATTCTAAGGGGAAGAATTCAAAGTATACTAATAGCGTAGAAGCTCTAAATAACAGCTATGCTTTGGGTAACAGATTTATTGAGATTGATTTTAAAATAACAACCGACAACCAGCTTGTGTGTTCTCATTCATGGGATACGCTTTATGACGAAGGTAAAAAGCTTGGGGAAGCTGTAACATTGGAGAAAGCCCTTAGTTGTCGTACAAGAGGTGGGTTTACCCCAATGAGTTTTGCTCAGCTTGTAGATTTCATGAAAGAGCATGAAGATATGTATGTTATAACTGACTTTAAGGGATTTACCAGCTGTGAGGGAGTTGGTTATATAATGGATTTATGTCCGGATATGAAGGACCGATTTATTATCCAGGCTTACCATGAGGATGAGATTTCACAGCTTGAAGAACTGGGAATAAAGTATATTATTTATACACTGTATCGTACTGAGGAAAGCGAAAGAACCTATGATGCTTTGAAGGAAGCTACCACAAAGCATGATCTGGTAGCGATTACTTTACAGGATGACATGGTTACTGATGATGTTGTATCTACAATCAATTCACTTGATGTTTTGTTTTTTATAAATACAATTAATGAAGTTGATGAGATGAATGATTATATCTCACGAGGTGTAGATGGTTTCTGCACTGATGTCGTGGATTGGGATGAAATTAAAAAGGAACTGAAATATGAGCAATAAGGTGGCCATAGGAGCAGAGGATAAGCGCCATTTTTTTAAAACGGGCTTTCGGGGAGCTCCCGGCACATTTGAATTAAATGAAGAACAGTTAAAAAAACTTCAGCAGACTTTGATAGAGATGCTAAAAGACTTCATAGAAGTATTTGAAGAAGAGGGTATCTTTTATACCTTAAGCGGCGGTTCTGTTCTTGGAGCCATAAGGCATCAGGGCTTTATTCCCTGGGATGATGATATTGATATCAACATGCCAAGGAAGGATTTTGAACACCTGAAGGAAGTTTTTGAAAAAAGGCTAGGCGATAATTACGTACTCTGCGGCCCGGAGTTTGGCAGAGGCTACGGTATGACCCATGTTCAGATAAAGAAAAAGGGCACCGTTTACAAGGCCTTCAACGAGCTGACCATGGAAGATACAGGAATCTTTATAGATATTTTTGTTCTTGAAGATACTTATGATAATATAATCAGGAGAAACATTCAGGGCTTCTTTTGTCTTTTCTTTGGATACATGCTTACCTGCAGGAAGACAGCCCAGGATTGGGATAAGCTTTCTGCCTACCTTGTAAATAATGAGGTTTTAAAGGGGGCTTATCTGAAAAAGAAAAAGATCGGCTCACTTCTAAAGTGGCGAAGTCTTGATAAGGTGGCAAAGGATACGATTTTCTGGTATTCTCTTTGCCGCAAGGGCAATACTGAGCATGTATGTATTCCCAGCGGAAGGAAGCATTTCTTTGGTGAGATGTACAGGCGTGAGGATATGTGCGAATCCCGGGAAGCTGTTTTTGAGGGAATGAAGGTAAGGATTCCCAAGGGAACAGAGACTTACATGGAGATTCTCTACGGCAGTGATTATATGAAAATACCGCCGGTAGAGAATAGAGAGATACATTCAGCAGTTGAACTTAGTTTTGGTGAATAATTTTTTTATTGAAAGTGAGGAAGTATGGCAAACATAGCAATTATTATCGCAGGCGGATCAGGACATCGTATGCAGCAGGACATTCCCAAGCAGTTTATCAACGTATATGATAAGCCGGTTCTTATTTATACCTTAGAGGGCTTTCAGAAGCATCCTCAGATAGATGAGATCGAGCTTGTGTGCATCGATGGATGGCAGGATATGGTTTGGGCTTATGCCAAGCAGTTCAATATAACCAAGCTTAAGTGGATTGTACCCGGCGGTAACAGCGGTCAGGAGTCCATTAGAAATGGTGTATTTAACTTAGAAGGCAAGGTTAAGGACGACGATACCATCATCATTCACGATGGAATCAGACCTCTTGTAGATGAGATGGTTCTTTCTGACGTTATCGTAGTATGCCAGAAGTACGGCAATGCTGTAACATCCCTTCCTTACAACGAGCAGATTTTTGTGGTAAATGAGGAAGATGAAAGTACTACCAAGAAATTCATTCCCAGAGAGACTCTTAGACGAGTATCCACTCCTCAGGCTTATAAGTTTGGCAAGCTCGACTGGGCTTATCATGAAGCCTTCGAGAAGGAAATTGGAATTAAGGGAAGTGCTTATACCAATACAATGATGGTTGAGCTTGGTGAGACTCTGCACTTCGCAGCAGGCTCTGATAAAAATATCAAGCTTACAACCAAGGATGACCTTGAGATGTTCAAGGCATATCTTAAGTCAGATAAGGACAACTGGCTTAAATAATCTGATACTACATACGGAGACGGATTTTTATGAAACTTAGTGAAAATGCAAAGTATTTAGAGGATGTGGCCTATGTTGCTGGCCTTGACCTTCCCTGGGATCAGCTCTGCGGAAAAACAGTAGTTTTATCCGGGGCAACAGGACTTGTAGGAAGCTTTCTGATAGATGTTTTGCAGCAGAGAAATGAGAAAAATGCCGCAGGCATTAAGATTGTAGCACTTGGCAGAAATAAAGAGAGAATCTATAGCAGATTCGGAATTGATTCTGACAATGAATTTTTCAAGGCTATAACCCAGGATGTAAATGATGACATAAATCCTGAGCTTAAAGAAATAAAAGCAGATTATGTGCTTCATCTTGCAAGTAACACCCATCCCCTTCAGTATTCGACAGATCCTATAGGCACGGTTATTACCAATATCATCGGTCTTAAAAATATGCTTGATTATGCAGCAGATTCTAAGGCGGCACGTTTTGAATTTGCTTCATCCGTAGAAGTGTATGGCGAAAACCGCGGCGATACAGAGTACTTTGCTGAGGACTATCTTGGATATATTGACTGCAACACTCTTCGCGCAGGATATCCTGAGAGTAAGCGTGCAGGAGAGGCTCTCTGCCAGGCATATATGAAGCAAAGAGAGCTGGATGTGGTTATCCCCAGGTTATCAAGAACCTACGGACCGTCAATGCTTAAGAGCGATACCAAGGCTATTTCACAGTTCATCAAAAAAGGTGTAGAGGGCGAAGATATTATCCTTAAATCTGAGGGCACACAGCTTTATTCCTACAGCTATGTGGCTGATGCGGTAAGTGGTCTTCTGTACTGTCTGTTCCTTGGAAAGAGCGGAGAAGCATACACTATCGCCGACCCTGACTCTGATATAACACTTCGCGATATGGCAAGACTCATTGCGGATTATGCAGGAAAAGAAGTAGTATTCGAGATTCCTGATGCCACAGAGGCAGCAGGCTATTCAAAAGCAACAAAGGCTATCCTTGATTCCAAAAAACTTAAAGGTCTTGGATGGAGCGCTGCTTATGATATGAAAAAGGGACTTATCAGAACCATAGATGTCCTTAGAGAAATCGGCTAAGGCCTTGAATCAGAAGGAAGCTTTTATGCCAAAAAGTACTTTAGCTGCGGGCGCTCAGCTTAGCCTGCAGGAGATAAAGGATACAGAACTTAATATACTACTTGAGTTTCAGAAGATATGTGATGAGCTTGGACTTACTTTTTATCTGTGTGGAGGTTCCCTTCTTGGGGCTGTAAGACACAAGGGCTTTATTCCCTGGGATGACGATATAGATATCTGCATGGCAAGACCTGAGTATGACAGGCTCGCGAAGCTTGCAAGGGAGAATTCCATCAGAAAGCCTGAGTGGCTTGAGATAGTTTGCTACGAGAATGGAACATCAAGATTCCCTTTTATAAAGGTTCTTGATAAGAGGACAGTTGTTTTAAACGAGTTCTTTAAGGAAAGTAAGACTGACAATATCTGGATCGACCTTCTGCCGGTAGATGGCATCCCGGAGTCCATGGAAGCGTCAGAGAAGCTTTTTGCAGATATGTTCAGATACAGGAAGCTTGTACAGATGAAGTATGTGAGACCCTTTAAAGGGAAATCACTTGCAAAGCGTCTGACTAAGCCGGTTATGTCAGTTGCTGCACATATCATCAACACTGACAGATATAACGAGAAGCTCGTTAAGGAAGCAAGAGAGAATTCCTTTGATGATTCAAAATTTGTGGGAATCGTTACTGAGGGGCTCTATGGCACAAAAGAGGCCATTCCGAGAGATGCATATCTTAAGTCCATCGATGTGGAGTTTGAGGGACATACCTTTAAGGCAACCTCTTACTGGCACGAATATCTGACCAATCTTTTCGGGGAATATATGCAGCTGCCCCCGGAGGATAAAAGAAAGACCCACGAGATGAAGGCCTTTCGAGTAAACTAAATCATTGATTGAAAGAGCGCTTAATATGCGCCGCGATTATAAAAATAGGAGCAGACCTTTCAGATCTGCTCTATTATTTTGACTATTTCATCTGCTCTGTTGTCAAAGGTGTGGTTTTTGATCACGATTTCCTGACCCTTCTGTGCTATTTCATTACGGGCATCAGGGTTAGCGAGATAGTAGTCTACCTTGGCTTTGAGGTCTTCAGGGTCCTTATACGTAACCACTGCATCTCCCAAAACATCATGAATTCCTGCCACTTCATCACTTATTACGAATGCGCTGGCACATAATGCATCAAAAATTCTGTTTGAAATAATGCCAAACTCCCGCATATCATCCCAATGATCATTAAGAAGTATAGCGGCGTTATGGTATGCATCTGCCACAATGTTGTTGTCTAAATAGTTTGATACTACGTATTTCTTAACATCCTCAAACTCATCCCAGTCTTTTCCATAAATCTTAAGCTCATGGTCTGTGGGAAGAAGGTCCTTAAGAATTCTTCTGTAAACCTTGCGGCTGTTACCTACAAATAAAAGCTCCGGAGATAAGGTGCTTTTACCTGAGCGCTTCATAACTTCAGGATCTGTACACTGAGGCAGTACACCTGAGGGAACAGATATTTCCGAGCCAAAATGCTCTCTAAGCTTTTCTGAAGCATAGAATATGTGGTCAGGCTGAGTTAACTCGGCTGTCTCTATGTTTTCAGGATGTGAGATTATCCAGTATAAAACCTTCTTATTATCGCCTGTGGCAGGGCGGTAATAGGGATAAAGACCTCGAAGTACGATCACATATTTGGCGCTGCTCTTATCATACCAATGCTCTTTGGTTACGATATTTACCTTATAGCCATGTTTTATAAGCGAGTTTTTAAGAGCTACGCTGTAATGATAATCGCCCCAGGATTTAAGCCTCTCATCATCAGGCATGGATCCTAAGATGTCGATTTCTCTGTCGTTTAATTCGGGTAAAGAGGTGTGTCCTTTTTCTTTGTCTCTAAGGAATCTGTACCAACGTCCTCTAAATACCGAAGCATTAAATGAAGCATTGAGCCTAGCTGCTTCATATTTGACAGCAACTGATACTTCAAGGGACAGGTAGTTTTTGTAACCCTTCGCAGTTGCCATAAGGCAAAGATCAGTCAAAACCTGCATAAAGGAATCTGTGTGATAGTAAGTTGCAAATCCGCCAAGCTCCTTAAAATGCTCTGTGGATATTGCAAGGATATCAGTTGAGGGAACTTCCATTTCCTCAAAGGATGAGCCCTTTGACCAGGTTAAATTAAGATGCCCCTTTTCATTTAGCTTATATACCGGGACGTTGTTCTTTTTCTTGGTATAGCTTAGAAGGATTCCTTCCTGCTTTATGAGGTTTGCCCTTGAAAGAGGTGAATCACTGCTGTAATAGGATCTGCCACCTATGATACAGGCATCTTTTTCAGTATCAAAGCCGGCAATCAGATTATAGATGCAGTTTTCTGAGCCGGATACAATGCCGTTTATGAAAACAAGGTAATCTGATTTAGCGCTCATAAGAGACTTATTTATCTCATCAATGGAAGCTGATTCGTCGATTCGAAGCTCTCCGGCCCCACTTGCAGCGGATATTGAAGAATCATTCCTTGCCCCTGCTACAGGCAGATATACGATAGTAACTGAGGGCTTAGGACTGCCGCTATCTGAAGCTGTGTTAGCGCTGCGGCCCTGCCTGCCATTTTCAGATGCTCGCATGATACCTGCAGGAATGCTTTTTATCAGTTGTTTTGATTTTTTAGCAAGCTTATTTATTTTCATAATTACTTAAATATTCCGTCTCCAAATAAAAGGAAATGTACAAACTTTGATTTCTTAGTGGCCTTTCTGATAAGACCAAGAGCTTTTCTCTTAAAAGGGTTCTCTGGTTTTATGCCAAGCCTTGTATTTCTAACATAATGGCCCCAGTTTCGGCGGATAAGACCTGTGTTACCGCGGCAGCATGGAGTACATATATAAGCATAATCCTTGTGATAAGCTTTGGAAAGCGTTAGGAAATTGTCGTGGAGCTTGCTGTTGTGGGCACCTTCCGAGTAGTGGTAGATATCAAGGCTGCATACATACACCTTACCACCAAGCTTTTTAGCGCGAAGACATTGTTCTACAGCGTATAAATGCCAGTTGTTGCAGATAACCTCATCAAATGGATTTTCTTTGAAGTACTCTGTGTATCCTCCAAAGAAGCACTCGTCTACAGTCTCGCATTCTTCCAATCCATTTACACGGTTTTGACCAACCTGCTTTTTGTTGGCAATTCCGTCATATATATTGGAAAAAGTACTTCTGATATCTGCCTTTACACCGGCAACACCAAGAATATCCTTTGATGTGATTTTTTCAAGAGACTGAATAAAATCACTTATTACATTTGGTGATTCGAAAATGATGTCCTGATGCGAGAATATTACATAAGGAGTAGAAATTTTCGCGGTCACACTGTTAAAGGCAGATGCGCATGATGTATAATTATTTGAAGTGTTATCGATAGATATAATTTCCGGGGTGATAGTCTGAGAGGGGAATTGTCCTATGAATTTTTCAAATTGCTCTTTATTGTTATAACAGCAAACAATGGTAATGTCGCTCATTCAGCACCTCTCTTACGTTGTTTTATCAGATATACAGCTTATGATAATATATATTGATCAGTAAATACAAGGATAAATAATATACATGGACAATAATTTGCTTAAGAAAATAGGAAAAATTCTGCTTGCAGAGATCATTATATTTATACTGGCTGCCATTGTGTACAAAATTCAGCTGGATACCACTTTTGAAGACAGTATTTATGCAGGGTTGAAATGGGCTCATAAGGTAAATAATGAGTATGTAATGACAGCGGATAATCCTGTGGTAACTGAGGATCTCTGCCTCAATATGGATGAGATAAAAACCATATCCATTACAGGAAGGGCAGAGAATACCGATCCCGAAACTCTCATGGAGGTAACAGTAACAGACAAGGCATCAGGTGATCTGTTATATTCAGAAAGCCATCATCTTAATGATGTTTTCAAATCAGGGGATAGAGACTATGACATGCATGTGGACTCAGCAAAATGTGGAGCCGGAGAATATGTCATCAGTATCGGCCTTATCGGCGCCACATCGGACGTTGTGGTACTTTCTTCCAATGCAAAATACAGCATTGTAAAGGAATTTAACGGTGATCCTCTAAACAAAACAAATATCATTACCTCTGTTACCTACGGACAGGTAAGATCCCTTACTGGGCTGTATTTTCTTATTGTATTTGTGATGATGCTGGCTGTTCTTGCAGGATATATCTGCGTAATGAGACATGGAAGAGTAGCATCAAAGGGCTTTCTTCCGGTACTTCTTCTTTTGGGAATCTGCTATCAGCTTCTTATTCCCGTGGGCGGAGCTCCCGATGAGAGCTGGCACATCGACACAGCCTATAAGTATTCCAATTATATGATGATGGTTCCTTCAACAGGAAACGGACTTACTATTTATAAAAGGGAATGCGATGCTCAGCAGACAGACCTTCTTGGCTACAACGCCGAGACCAATTCCTACTGGCAGCTTCTTAACAGAACCTTTGTAAAACCGCAAAGTACAGAGCTTGTGGAAGTGGGATTTTTTGATGCCTCTGGAAATGTGCCCGGAATTGTATATTTTCCCATGGCTCTTGGTATCACTGTGGGCAGACTCCTTGGACTTTCAGGAATGCTTACCTACATCCTTGGAAGATACTTTGCGTTTATATGTTATGCGCTTTTGATGTATGCTGCCATTTTGATAATTCCTTATGGCAAAAATGTGATCGCGCTTATTTCAGTGCTCCCCATATCCCTTCAGCAGGGCGGCTCAGCATCCTACGATTCCATGATAATCGGCCTTGGCACTTTGTATACCGCAGGCTGTCTTAAGGTGATGGATAAGGACAGTGATAAAAAATACATTATTCCGACAGTAATAAGCGGAGTGCTTTTGGTAATTAGTAAGGGCGGAGTTTACAGCCCGCTATTGATATTCCTTATATATGCCCTTGTTTCGAGAAAATCCAAAAATGAGGGTAAAAAGCTAAGCAAAAAAACCATATGCCTTTTGACCCTTGGCGTAGTTTTAGTGATAGCAGGAGCGATGTTCCTTTATAAAGATGTTATCGCTACTATGAATGTGGCAAACAGACCCGATGCCAATATCGAGGATATGCATTACACAATATCCTATTTTATAAGTAATCCCACAGGGCTTATCTGCATGCTTTGGGAGACACCCTTCGTGAAATTCGATGAGTATGTGACAGGACTTATGGGAGGAATCCTTGGCTGGAACAGCATTAAGCTTAAGTGGCTTTTCGTGCTTCCAATGGTTCTTGTAATGCTGCTGTTTGCAAATATTGAGAAGGAGAAAATTGAGCTTCCCTGGAAAAAGAGGGTTTGTTTCCTTATTCCATGTGCGGTGTCTTTTCTTGCAATAATGGTGGCTCTGCTTCTTGCAAACACCGCTTTTGGAGAGATCATAATTGAAGGCGTTCAGGGAAGATACATTCTGCCCTTTGCAGGAATGCTGTTTATACTTACAGGCAACAGCATGATAAATGTAGATAAAGTTAATGAGCTAAGGCTCTGGAAGTTCGTCATGTATCTGCAGAGTCTTCTTGTGATGCAGGTCTTTGTAAACGTATGCAGGTAGTGCGGTTTTGCAAAAAACATTATTAATGATATTATTAGGTGTTTAAATTGTTATTAGATATGAAGGATGATGTTTTAAGCAATGGTTATTACTAACAAAGCAAAGAAAATAATTCGAAAAGCTAAATCAAACGCTTTTTTGTTTGAGCAGCTTGTTAAGAGAGACTTCAATCAGAAGTATAAGAGAACAGTTCTTGGTATGGCGTGGAGCGTGCTTTCACCGCTTCTTCACCTGCTGGTCATGAAGGTTGTATTTACCAACTTTTTCGGACGTGACGCAGAGTATTATACGACATACCTTTTTTCGGGTAACATCGTAATGGCTTTTTATAAGGAAGCCACGAAAAACGGAATGAGCAGTCTTATGAAGAATTCCAAGATAATTCAGAAGATCAACGTTCCCAAGTACCTGTTCCTGTTATCAAGGAACATATCCGCCCTTGTTAATTTTGGACTTACGCTAATTGTTTATTTTGTGTTCTGTTTCTTTGACGGCATACCTTTTGGATTCCGCTTCCTTTTGTTGCTGTATCCAATCTGCTGTCTTGTAATCATGAACATTGGAATAGGAATGATTCTGTCAGCACTGTATGTATTTTTCAGAGATATCCAGTATCTTTATGAGGTATTTTTGACACTGCTGACATACCTGTCTGCAATCTTCTATCAGGTAGACAGATTCCCTGCGCAGTACAGACCGCTGTTCCTTCTTAATCCTGTTTATGTAAATATCAAATATTTCAGAACGGTTGTTATTGACGGAATAGTTCCATCAGTTCAGTTCCATCTTCTTGGTGCATTTTATGCGATCTTCTTCCTGGTGATCGGTTGCTGGATGTACAAGAAGTATAACCATGAGTTTGTATATTATCTGTAAAAAGGGATTTTGATTTAAAGTAGGTAAGATAATGGCAGTAGTAGAGTGTAATAATGTAAGTGTCAGATATATAAAGGGTGACCTTAAGGCCATCGGTTTGAAAGAATTCGTGATACGTAAGCTTACAGGCAGATATCATGTAAAAGAATTCTGGGCTGATAAGGACGTTACCTTCAAGCTTGAAAAAGGAGACATGCTTGGCATCATAGGCACAAACGGTGCGGGTAAGAGTACTCTTTTGAAGGCTATTTCAGGAATTCTTCTTCCCGTAAACGGTAAGGTAAAGGTTAAGGGCAATATCGCGGCTCTTCTTGAGCTTGCAAGTGGTTTTGACCTTGAGATGACAGTTCGCGAGAACACCTTCCTTAGAGGAGCGATGCTTGGTTATACCAAGGAATTCCTCAATGAAAAATATGATGAGATCATTCAGTTTGCAGAGCTTGAGAAGTTCCAGGACTATGAATTCAAACAGCTCTCAAGTGGTATGAAATCAAGACTTGCCTTTTCTATAGCGTGTCTTGTTGATCCCGACGTTATCATTCTTGATGAGGTATTGTCAGTTGGTGATGGTGCCTTCAAGAAAAAGAGCGGCGATAAGATGAAGGAGATATTGGACCGCGGTATTACCGGTATGCTGGTATCTCACTCCGCTTCCCAGGTCAGAGAGCTTTGCAATAAGATATTGTGGCTTGACCATGGCAAACAGGTAGCCTTTACCGATGACGTAGAGCTTTATATGGATGCCTACGAGGAATTTCTTATCACCAAAAAGCTTCCGAATAACGAAGAGGAAGTAAAAGAGCTTGCAGCAGCCTTCAAAAAGAGAATGGAAGAAAAGAGGAAGGCTGAGGAGAAGACAGAGAAGGAGCGCCTTATCGAGATCTTGGAGGCAGGCAGCTCCGATTCAGCCATCAATGCAGCCATAGAAGTTCTCCAGAA
>JAEEGL012690976.1_pt1 | contig 25378 bp, 29 predicted proteins | sample 9134231 | NCBI WGS metagenome assembly JAEEGL01 (sample SAMN16246548, study PRJNA631951) | gut metagenome | biome: gut microbiome; feature: rumen; material: fiber-attached | host: Bos | place: Iran: Karaj | collected 2018-10
CTCTGTCTGTGCACTTGCTTTTTTAATGTATTCTTCACGGATCTGCCGAATCTCGGACTTCGGAATATTATCCATAACGGTGTCATACATATCGCAAAACGCTTTTGTAGTAGGCACGTATGCGCCGCAGGATTTCAGCAGATCCTCATTCGGATCATAAAGATCCAGATATAAGCTCGAACCATCGCAGGCACCGTTATCGCCTTTGATATCCATAGTATACAGTTTATCTCTGTCAAGTGCCCGTTCTATTGCGCTGTATTGCTTGTCCGGAATTGTCAATGTATAAACCACTTCGTACTCCGGCCTATTGCTAAACATTGTCTCTGCTGTAGGCATCTCGACGATCACATCATGGTTAGTACATATGATCACATAGGCATTCACACAATCTTCTCTGGATCCCCAGCTGCTCCCGCCATACCTGAATCCGACCAGATATTTATCAGACATCTCCGGCGCTTTCGGGAAAAAGATCCCTAAAACGATCCAGAGTATGATAAACAGCATGATCACACTCACCACAATGATATAGATCATCTTCCCGATCTTTTTATTTGAACTCTCCTCCAAGTATCTCTCCCCCCTTCACGATCCGCCTGTATTCTTTCATTTCTGGCCCTCAAATACTGTTATCTTCAGAGCATCCATATCTATGCCGTTATCCGTTCCGTAATACATATGAGCTCTATTGCTTTCCCGGATCGATCGCAGGCTATCACTTCTTTGTTTTTATTTATCAGATACAGCGAATCATTCCCGCTGCCGCAGCCCAGATCCCTGTCTGCGGGCATCCCTGTCCACATATATCGAAGTCATAGCAGTCCATGAATAAGCTTTATGTGTACTGTATGCGCTCAGATAAGCATAGCCAAGTATAACGCCATCTTTTTCACATACCAGATACGGATACCCGGCGCTTATAGTATTTATTCTTCCAGTGAAATCTTCCACAGTCGGAACATCGTATTCAAAAGAAACCGCTGTATCCTCCACATAATACGAATAGATCTCTACCAGTCTCTGCGCATCTTCAGGCACTGCATCTCTTATAATATACTCACTCATTCTTATCATCTCCAATATCTTCACTCTGCGAGCCAAACAGGATCGTTATAACAGAGCCAGGTTGTTTCTCGCCTTTTCCAAAAGATATCCCGGATACTTTTCCTTAAAGCTTTTCTCTTTTGCAATAGCATCCGTATAATATCTTAATCCCAGTTCAAAACGGATCTTACTTATCATGCGCGGTAAGAGACTTAGCTCTTCCTTTCCAATCAGACCGTTTTCCTCACTTTGGTATCCCCGCAAAAAAGCCTCCATCAGATCTTCATCTATCTTTCCTTCTTTCACACAGCACGATCTGACGCAGTCGGCAATATCCTCAAGCAAAGATCCTTGCATGATTGTATCAAGATCGATAAATGCTTTGATCCTGCCCTCTTCAAACAAAATGTTGGCCAGTTTCGGATCGCCATGGATCACTGCCGATCTGTCCGTTCTGATATCAAGAAAAACCTGTATCCTTGAGCTGATATACTTTTCCACTTCAGCATCTCTTGTTTCACCCGATAGCCCGTGATCCAGTACCCTTAAATATCTATCGTAATAGTGATCCAGATCATGGAGCATGGGATAAGTCGCCAGAGGTTTCTCCTTTAGCTTTTGAAGGATCAGGTGAAACCCTGCCAGACCTTTTCCGCAGGCAAAACACATATCTTTGTCCAAAGGAAGAACCGCTGTTTCACCGCCGATCATTTTATAAACTCTCCAGCGGTCCCCATTTGCATCATTATAGAAAAAACTGTTTTCAGAGGTTTTCAGCCACCTGGGATAAAGCAGATCTGCTTTTTCGAACAGCTCTGAATATAAAAGATAATTATGTTCCAGGATCCCTGTATCTATTTTTCCCCGGATCCTCTGACATATATAACTCTCCTTATCCGTTACCAGACAAAAAGTGTCATTGATGTGGCCGTCTCCGAAAGAATATGCATGGCTTATCCTGTCACTGATGAATCTCTTTCCGATCTCTTCAGCATATCTTTCCGCTTTTGATGAATGTTTTGTTTTCATACATTTCCTCATCGGCGCGCTTCAGTACATCAGAAACATTCTGATCTGCCTGCGGGTCATAAACAGCTATGCCCGAAGCTATTGAGACATAATCATCCGGCAGTGGCAAACGATCCGAATACGGACTCATACAGCTGATAAGCTCCGCCCTGAGTTCCTCCCGTCCGTCATAATCCTCATCACACAAAACTGCCAGGAATTCATCGCCTCCCACCCTGTAAACCGGGCTATGTTTAAAGATCCTGCATATCAGATGGCAACACCTCTTCAGATAATCATCCCCTGCATCATGTCCGCCGGTATCATTGATGAGCTTCAGATTATTCACATCAAACATGGCTATGGCAAATTCCGTATCGGATTCCGAATTAACCAGCGACTGAAGATATTTTTCCTTATCTTCATATGCCATACGGTTCTTTACGCCTGTAAGCGGATCTTTCCGCATCAGATCCATCAGCTTTATATTGATCTGATCAAGAGTAAGCGCATGCCTGAACTTTTCAAATACCAGATTCATGCGGTTTTGATAAGTATGAAGATAACGATTGTAGACCTTTTCAATACAATCCCTGAAGATTATATAGCCATAGACGGAATCACCCTCGTGCAGAGGCAGAAACACATACAGATGATTCTCTCCGTCAGCCTTATATCCCGGGATAAGCTCTCTTCCTGCAAATACTTCCCCGTTATAGCTCACTCCGTCTTCACTGGAATACAGAACCTCCCTGTTATGACTATAGCCTTTGGTTCGCATTTTAATATCGGAATCATAGATGGAAAGACCAAAATTGGGTTCCAGCAGCACATGGAAAGAATCCCCTTCATATACATGATCCCGCACCAGCAGATCATGAAGGTTTCTCTTAAATTCATCAAAAGTGCTACTGCCCAGCACAACCGAATCTATATTATCCAGCTTTCTGTTGAAATATGTGGTCATTGAACGGTTTGCGAACCCGTCACGTCCCACCTTTCTGCGTATCATATCACTGTTTCTGTCTTCATAGCAGCCGCAGCTGTCTCCGGGGACAAAACGGCAGGGAATGATCCTCGATGTACCGTTCTCAACCTCCCCTTTCACAATCTGTTCCCACAGAATGCCTGCAGCTTCTCCCATTTCTGTCAGACACTGATCTACGGAAGCGATGGCCGGATCAAATATCTGGCTGTCATTTATAAAATCGTAACCTGTAACTATAACATCATCCGGCACCGAATACCCGTTATTGAAAACAGCAAGACAGCTCTCCATTGCCAGACCGTCATTAGCACATATTATCGCATCCGGGAGCCCCTCCTCCGTGGCGCATAACTCATTCACACGCCGTGAAGCAGCAGCATTCTCCCAGTTAGTATAAAAAACTTCTTTAAGATATCCGCTGCAGCCGTTTTCCTCAAGATGATCCTGTATGGCCTTAAGCCTCAGATTGGAATCATGTGAATCAGGGGTTCCTGCAAAAAAGACTATCCTGCTGACCTTGTGACGTTCTAAGAGATGGGCGCACAGATCCCTGGTTGCCTGATAATTATCAGAGCCGATATAACTTATCCCTTCTCTTTCCGCTCCCTGCATTATTACGGGAACACCTGCCTCACGGCAGCGTGACAATATCATGTCAACACTGTCTTTAAAATCCAGGCCGCTGCCGAAGATCACCACACCGTCAAAATCACGCAGATCCGGGAGCTCAAAGATATTCATTTCCCCCTTTTTCATCACGGCGGAATCACCATAAGTTGCATAACACAAAAACAGAAAAATATCTGCCCCCTCAGATCCGAATGCCTTTTGCATTCCCGAAATGAACTGGCTTAATATCTCACAGCACCATCCTGTAGTAAAAAAAGCGATTTTCTTTTTCATGTGCCGATACCCCCGCCTCATATTCAAGCAAACCTTATTTTATCACAAATCCCGCTTTTTTACACTTCTGTTTATTTAATGTTCTTCAGCGCAGGCTGATAAAAACAGCCGACTCCCGTCTTATAACAAACTTCCCTTTGGAAATCTCCGGCAGTTCTCCCAGACTGTAAATAACATCTCCCGCTTCTTCCTCTGTCTGCAATATCTGATCTTCTCCTGTGGGGTTCAAAGCTACAAGTATCTTTTCATCCTCACAGCTGCGCAGATATACCATAGGCTTTCCTTCTGCCCCGTCGCAGATAAACTCTATTTTCCCGCTGTTTTTAAGCGCCTTATGAGACTGACGTATTGCGATCAGTTTTTTCACTTCATTGTACAGTGATGCATCATCCTTTATCTGTGCTTTAACATTCGGCCTGTCAGCTTCAGGATCGATCGGAATATATAGTTTTTTGCTGTCTGCATCAGAAAAGCCTGCATTAAGAGTCTCATCCCACTGCATCGGCGATCTTGAACCTGTCCTTCCATATCCGCCTTCAACAGAAGTCAGTCCCTCAACATAACGCATGCCTATCTCATCACCGTAATATATAAAAGGCGCTCCCGGCATGGACAGAAGAAAAGCAAATGCTATCTTTGCTTTATTACCATTGATGGTGCGCGCGAGCCTGTCCATATCATGATTTCCTGAGGGTATGCAGATCAGTCCCCTGCCTGCCGCCTTTGCATAATTCTCCAGGTACTTTTTAACAAATTCGGAAGCATCACCCTCTCCGCCAAAGAAAGGTTTCTCACAACGGAACAGATCATTATAATGAGACGGTCCGAAATGAAGCAGGAAATCCATATGAAAGCCACCTTCTATGCTTTTATCCGGCTCCCCCCATTCCGATACCAGCACGGCTTCGGGAAAGCTCTCATCCAGAAAGCTTCTTATATCCTGCCACAGTGCAATAGTGCCCTTACCGTCTTCATCATTCTTAACCAGCGAACCGGCCATATCCACCCTGAATCCGTCGCAGCCTTTTGAAAGCCAGAATCTCATAACGTCCTTCATAGCATTGCGCGTGGCTATGGCTCCCTCCGAATCCATAGGCTGCTGCCAGGAATGATCCGGTTTATAAAAACCGTAATTAAGAGCAGGCTGATGTGTAAAAAAATTCACCAGACAGCTTCCGTCACGATCTGATATTCCCCTTAAAGAACCATAGCCCTCCGGCGATTCCCATATGCTGTCAGTCCATATATAACGGTCCGTAAACTCATTCTTCTCCGCCTTCATGCTCTCCACAAACCATGGATGTTTCCACGAAGTATGTCCGGGGACCAGATCCAGCAATACATGCATGCCCAGCTTATGCGCTTCTTCAAACATCTTTACAATATCATCATTGCTGCCGTATCGCGGAGCCACCTTATAATAATCTGACACATCATAGCCTGCATCCCCGAAAGGCGAATCAAAGCAGGGATTAAGCCATATCGCATTACAGCCAAGCTCCTTTATATACGGCAGTTTTTCGGTAATGCCGTTAATATTTCCTATACCGTCCGCATCCGTATCCTTAAAGGACTGCGGATATATCTCATAGAATACCGCATCTTCCAGCCATTGTATCCTTTTTCCCATAACACGCCTCCTTTGAAAATCTCAATACTCTGTTTTTACTTCATCAAGTCCGTAGATCTCACGGAATTCCTTCTCATCCTCCGGTGATCTTATAAGCATTACTTGCATTCTGAATATAGGTATTTTGCTGCGTAATATAATTGTTAATAGCTTTTTCAGCAATAAAGGGAGTAGAGCAGTATTGGCATACTGCCGCTTCCTGACTATCTTCTACTTGTAGTATTCCTCCGCATTTGGGACATAAAGCCGGAACTAGCATTTAATCATCCTCTTCTTAGTCTGCTGTGTTATCAGACATCTATCTGTTATCATCAGAAAGTGTCAAAACGTTTTATTCTCCCGCTTTCTCTTTAAACTGTAGCTTTAAAATTCTAGCTATACCAAGCGACATGTATAATGCCAGTTTTCCCAATGAAAAAGTAATAATAGCAGTAAATACAAGCGATACAATCGGCGAAATAAATAATGAAAATGTATGATTATATATTCCTAAAATAACATACCCGATAATACCGATAAGGCTAAGACCGCATAATACGTTCATTATAGACTTAAACGATTTTCCCGAACTAACCAATTCAATGCATAATTCACTGTCTGAGATTTCTTCCCCTTCATCCTGAATATCATCAGAGGAGCCCTCTTCATAACACTGCAGTTCATCTGCAGATTTGTATTGTGTGTAACAGTTAGTACATCTAAGCATTGAAAACTCATTATCTGATAGTTCATGGTTACACTTTGGGCACCTTGCTTTCATACGCTTCCTCCTATACTATGATATTTATGTTTTATTACATTCAAACATCTTCCTATGGTGTTCAAGGTACTTCTTATTCCCTTCAGTCAGCTTTATCCTCATCCCCGGCTTAATTCCCATTCCTTTGCGATCATTTTCAGTCAGGTAGTCTGAAATTCTAATACTTCCATCATCATCAAAGGTAATAAGATGCCTGTCAAAGAGCTTATCATGTGAAGGACACATCAAAAAACCATTATTCTTATCAAGTCGCTCCTCTTCCTCGCATTTGCTCCAGGGTTTAATATGACTGGCTATAAGAAGCTGAGGACTCTCGACATCACAAAGACAGCATTTATTGGGGTTATGCTTTAACAGCCTTTCACGGAAAATCCCCTGATTTATGCGAACATTAACAAGGGCTCTTTTATCCTCACCTTTTAACGGAGAGTTATCAATATCTTTTATTACTTTTTCTTCCTCATCTGATAATAATTCTTCGTCATCTTCATTAAACCAATCAGTAATATTACCGGGTGTATTATCATATTGATTTAAGAATGACACAAGTTCAGTATCCGTAATTTTCCTTTTACAGATAGGCCCGGCCTTTAACCCATGCCCCCTTAATTCTTCATAAGTTATGCCCGGATCATTGTATTCACATTCCGGTTCTATCACAACACACTGAGTTGATTCTCCAATTTCTTCAGCACCAAATGGTAATCCATCCAAATCAGAGAGTTCTCTCACTATCTTCTTCACTCTTCCCCTAAACTTTATAGTTTTCTCGGGAGACGTCGAATATAGATAAACAACATCATTATCCTTGATTTTGTTCTTTACTTCCTTACCTGAAGTATCCCATATATCGCAGATCTTATAACGCATTGCTTCATAAATATCATAATCATCTTCTATATAGCCGAACATCCAGGCATTCCCTATACTAATTGGTTCCACCTTTGTTTTCATTCCAACAACCGGTATCTCATCAATCGAGAAATATTTGGTATTTCTAATTTGTTGCTTAAACGGTTGATATATAGTCCCTAAACGCGATAGAAACAGAAAGACAAATTTGCAATTCTCTTCATATCCAAAATCTTTGTTTCTTTCCACATTATAATCAATAAGACATTCATAATAATCAAGATCAGAATCTATCTCTTCCAACTCATTTTTTATAGCCGCAACATCATCCGGATCACAAATAGCCCTATGCTCAACATAATATATACCTTCCATTATTCCATCCGGACCCACAGGAATAAAGAAGCGGATATCTTCTCTTGGATACGGTGATCTGTCAGGAAAAGCATGTATCATATATTCACATGTAAGATTGTATGTCTTTGCAACCGACATTGCTAAAATATTCTTCATATCATCACTCCTGTATGAATGTATTAACTGTCCATTTATTTTCCCTTTATATAATAACCCTCCAAATAGAATTCTATAGAATCAAAGTCAAAAATGGTTGAAAACTGTTCTGTAATGGTTGTTTGTGGTTTGAAATCCAAATCATCATTAGCAAAAATCTTACTATTCTTATCAACCAGTTCTCCATCCAGAAAGTATAGTACGGTACCTTCTACAGAATGCGATGAGTAATTCCCCATATTGGTTACCGAAATAACTGCCCCATCTTTAATCTCATTAACATCATACGATAAATACGGTATAGCCGATTTATATATACCTGACCCAGATGTACTGAAAGACGTATCATAGTGATCTATCTGTTCGGGTGTTTCATGTAACTCACTAATTATTGAAATACATTTACTTCCCAATGCCTGTATACTTCCTCCGCTTGATGATACTACCTTACCATTTGAATTATATGCTACAGAATTGGTTTCTATATCGACAGTTTCTGAATAGTTGTTTCTTACTATCATCACATGATATGAGGAGTCAAATATCCACGATGGAAGCGTGTATTCCGCAAGTACTTCAGGCGCATGATCCATATCTACAGCTTCAAATCTGTTCTTCGGCCACTTTTCCGAATATACAGCAGATATCTCGGGATAATCATCTTCATTATCCGAAGATAATCCGCCAATTACCATGTGTATAATAGGCATACATATTATTACTACAACTAATATAACAGCACCAAATATGATTAAAAGAGTAATAAGAATGCTCTTCCCTGCTCCTGATTTTTTATTATTTTCACTATTTTGATTAATCTGTGAAACACCTTGTGTTACAGGATACATTTGCTGATTTCCAACATTATTCATGTTTCCTGTAAGAGGTTGGGGTTGATTACTATTTGGTGTCGTTATACCTGTCGGCAACCCGCACCCTGTACAGAATACTGAATCATCCGGTATTTCTTTTCCGCATTTTCTACAAAACATATACATCTTTCCTTCCTATTATTCTCACAATTTATTCAGATATGCTTCTTAAGAAATGGCTGCAACTTTTCCTTTATGCTCTGGGTCCAGTCATTTTTCATTCATGGCGATACATTATTCGTATTTTGTACGTTCAGTAATCTTATTATACTTTGTCCATAAGCTTTGCGTTACATCTTTCCTATCATTTTCTTTATCTCATAAAGCACATCATCATCTTTGGTCTCAGCCCACTTATGCTTCCTGACTACATCAGCATACTCATCTTTATCAGACAATATCCATAAACCTTCCTGAGAAGCTACCACAGCGTACTTAACCCTCAGAAGCAGTGCATAGCTCCTTGCCTGCCCCAAAGCGTCCTGCAGTTCTTTATCCTTCGTTATACTGCGCTTAGCCTCAACGATGGCAAACGCCCTCTTGTAAGCCCCTCTGTCATCAGGCAAAAGAACAAAATCCGGTATGACAGTATTATTATGATTGCCAATCTCCACATAAAGCTGCTGAACATAGTCTGTTTCATCATATCCAATAGTCTTAAGGAAGGGCTTTATCACCTTCTCCTCTACAGCCTTTTCATTGGGATATTCGTCATCTGCCCCTACAGCGCTATACTCAAGTTTAGGCGCCTTGCAACCGGTAATATCAAGGATGTGATTATATTCTGATGGCATCAATTCTACGCCGTTGATACCCTGCATGTTACCTTTTACTATCGGCATCTCTCCAAGAACTTTATCCGCCTTAATATCTTTCAGTCCTATCCTCTTCCCCTTAACAGGCCGGCCTATGTAGGTACAGCGGTAAAAATAGAAGAATGGATCATTAAAACCTATTGATACGCTTCGCCAGACAGACGAAATAGAACTGATCGGTGTTGTTAAATACATCACGATCATGTCTCCGGCTCTTGTAGTCGGATCACTCTGCCAAATAGTTATCTCGTCCTTATCCTCTGCGACAAGATCCTTCCCTTTTCCATGGCCGCCAATAAAGAAGGCACTCTTGGGATCCGGTAGGTCTGTAATAAGATAACTGTCTTTACCGCCTATATAATTCGGTGCGAAATCATATAAAAAAGCATATAACTCATACGGACTCCAGTTATTTGCCTTCCTAAAAGCATAGAGCGCCCTGCATATATCCCCATAGAACATGTAACGTGCCTTATATTCCTTTTTCTTAGGCATCTCAGGGAGCTTAATTCCAAAAGATGAAGCTATTATTTCCAAAACATTATAATTGTTTAGAAAATAATATGGCGTAAATATAGTAGGATAAAAAACAGAAGCTATCGTACTTATACCGGCAATACTATAAGATAGCTCATCAAATGCCAGTTTTTCATTATGGTTAAAATCTTCATAATAGCCTTTCCATGTACTTTCCAGCCACTCATTAATAGCTATATCAACTTCATCATCCGGGATATCTTCACCCGCCTCATCATTCTCTTCCTTTAAATACTCAACGACGCGAGCCAACTGATCATAAGTCAGATCCATGATACCGTTATATGCAGCATAAACAGAATGTAATCTTTTTATCCCTTCCGCATACTCTGTTGACATAGCCGGCGTAAGACTCTTCTCAAAAAACGAAACAACTTCTGCTCCGCCGGATTTAAGATATAGGTTCCAGATATATTCATTCATATTGTTTTCTCTAAATCCCTTATAAATATAATCTATTATTGTTTATAATATAGTTTCCATTCTGTCTCCGATACTATTCTTTCCAATTGATCCGCTATTGCTGTAAAAGGTAAATTCAAATCCAAAGTTTGTACGCTGATGTGGTTCACTCCCATACGATATGAGTTATTTGGCTGTATCTGATCTTGTGTCCTTGCGTATAAAAGCATACCTGCCGTGTTTCCGGTCGCATGCTTATCAAGATTTTTTACATACGCAAAGATTTGATAAAGATTTGCTGAATGTATAGTCTGTGTATCAAATTGGGTCTGAAGATTATGTGCATAATATTTGGCATCAATAATAAGTGTCTTTCCGTCCTTTTTTAATGTAATATCTGTCTGCATGACCGGAAGAAGATCCAGTTTATCTTTATCTGTATCCCAGTCAATCCTATCCGGATTCGGACTAAATTCCGGATGGTGATACCTATAATACTCAAGAATAAACTTCTCATATAGGCGACACATTCGTTGTTCATCAAGGAAAGTGGCCATCTTCACTTCACCTGTCTCCGTAGAAAGAAGGAGCCCTTGCAAAATAAGGTTGCATATATTCAAAAGCATCCTATATTCCTGATTATTCTTTTGAAAGCGAAGACTGTCCCACCTGATTTCTGACGGTTCTATATACTCTACCTTTTCAAAGAGCAGCATTTCCTTCTTTAAGATATTCTTTCTTTCCGCTTTAACATTCGGCTGACGAATAAGAATCAATGCAGTGGTTTTTATGATTTGGTTAAATACATTATTCTCCGATAATTCATCATATTCACATTCCAGCATTTGCTTATGCTGAATACGGTTTTCTATTGATCCTCCAATTAAAATCTTCCCACGCTTAACGCTCAGGTTTTCATCTTTTGTTATATACTCACGATATAACCCCTGCTTTAATTGCCTGCCAATGCCTTTTACCAAAATAGCCGCAAACATATCATATATGTTTGCAAAGTCCTCAGTATCTATGTCCTCATAGTTAGACTGTCGGAGCACTTGAAACGCATAAGTAAGCATATAATATATGTTTTTTATAAGAATGCCTTTATCATTTACCATCAGTCGTCAAATACGCCCCTTAAAATATTCTTCCACTTCTGAAGCTTAGCCGCATCATCAAACCAGTATTCTGTAAGCATAGGAATAATATCATATTCCACAACGGACTCCATCCACTCATCACTTACCTGATCCTGTCCGCAGAAATAGCTATGCCCAATACAAAAACCACTTCCAAGTGCACTGTCTTTTGTAATATCCACATTAAGTTCCTGTATTCGATTGATCAGTGCTTCAAATGTATCATTCTTGAAAGCCTTCATATATGACTGAAATCCCTCAGAACTAAACCCAGGCTCCATGGTATAGAAACTAAATCTTCTCCGAAGTGCATAATCAATCATGGCCAGACTTCTGTCTGCCGTATTCATCATACCAATTAAATAAAGATTTTTAGGCACTGAAAACAGCTTTTTGTTATATGCAAGCTTTGCCTTCGTCCCACGATAATCTGCTTCTATCAGCATTAACAGTTCGCCAAATATCTTGCTCATATTGCCCCTGTTTATCTCATCGATTATGAAAAAATAGGGCCGATCTTTATCTTCAGCGGCTTTCATGCAAAACTCATAAAACACACCAGCTTCAAGCTCAAAATTATCACCAGATGGTTTATACCCCATTATAAAATCTTCATAGGAGTAGTTCTGGTGGAACTGAATAAACTCAATACGGCTCTCATCTTCACAGTCCATAATCGAATAAGCCAAACGCTTGGCCGCAAATGTCTTACCAACCCCAGGCGCCCCCTGTAATATAAGATTTTTTTTCTTTAATAATAATGCCCGAAGTGTATCATAGCTCTCAGAAGACATATAAACTTCTTTCAGAAAGCTTTCTCTTGTATATTTTACTATTTTCGTCTCTTTTACGGTGATATATTCATATAACGGCTTAAGCTCAATAACAGGTATCGGCTTATTATCACGCTTAGCAGTATTTATCCTGTTCCATTTAGCAACAATCTTTTCGGCAAGACTGTCAGAGATTACTATTTTTTCTCCTAATACGGATAATTTCCAAATTCCATTCGGACTGTCTTTATCAAGGAAACCCTCATAAGACAGATAGTTTCTTGCCCAATCAATATCGTTATACACCTTTGAAGTGCCAGATTTATGAGTAACAGCAAGATCATCATCACTTATCTCATATAGTTCAACTATCTTCTCATGAACATCCTTACGCTTTGCCGTCCCCCCAAGTTCTCTCAGAGCCACAACTATGGCGTTCATCCATTTGTTATACGAATTATTGGAATGAAGACTATTGATATCAACAGAACTTGTATCTACATCATTAGGTTCTGCCTCTTCCTGCATACTCTCACTCTCATCTGTTGTTTCGTCAGAATTCGAGGCTGCTAATGCTACCGATACATAGATTTCAAAATCATTCGCAAGTGTTATATAATTATCATCTGGATATATCTCCTCATTTCTCAACGACTTAAAGGTTTCAATAAGTTCAGTATCCTTGCTTATAAGCTCCCGGACTTCATTTGTAAACGTAATATTCCCACGAATACTGTGTATTGGGCTACTCTTTTTAGGGACGAAATCGTTTTTAAGGTATATAGTAGTCTTTCTTAAAGCGCTATATTTATAAATCGCATACTTATCGGGATAACGAAGCCATAAGTATACAGAAATAGCCATCGGTCTCTGAAAATGCTGTTTTCCAGGGGCAAGTCTGTCACAAAGATCCTGTGCATCTGCTTGGAACCTTGTTATTCTCTCAGCAAGATCTTTATTCTCATCATATAGGTTTATAAACATTGCCCGAACAGTCTCTGGCTCCTGTTCAGAAAACTCCTGTATCATACCACGCGGAAAATTATTCATTGATGCCAACAGGTTACATGTCTTTTCTGTGGCTGCTGTGAACATTTCATAGAAATTTTCCGCATTTATATTCCAGCGGTCCTGAAACCACTTCACCGCTTCCCATTTATACTTTTCATCGCTAAATCGTTCACGAAAGATTGTCTTATACTTTGCAAGGCTTTCGTTAAATATCATTATATCAAACATATACTTTACCTCCAACTGCTACTTCTTTTTCCAGCTGTGCATAAACCTCTTTAGGTAGTACACCTTCCATCTTCGGATTTTCTGCTTCGATAGCTTCCATAGCCTTCTTTACAAGTTTTGCCTTGTTGGCATCATCCGGAGCATCATTGATAGCATCATAATAAGCACATTCCGGCAGATAAAATCCGCACTTTTCTATAGATATCTGCTTTAAGCTCTTTTCAGAACGCTTACCCTTGTTCTTTTCATACTCTTTTATTATTTCCTTTTTATGCTGCTTATACAGGATATCGGCATAACGCAGGAATATCAGTCCCAATATAGGCTGCCCATACTTATTAGCCGCAAGGTGAGCTCCTGAGCGCAACACATCTGCAGAATGCCAAAGGTCATCTTTTAGTTTCTTAAGCTCTTGATCCGTCATTTGTATATCCTCACATCCGTTATTATTTTATGAATTCCCTTATCTAATCACAGCAGTTCTTTCAATTTCTGTGCCTCTTCATCAGTAAGCGTTATTCCCTTACCCATTTTGGTATGATCCGGGGACCATTCCCGGATATCGATCTTCGGATCCCTGTCGTTCCAGGAGACCCGGTTTATTTCCTTAGTCCAGCCCTTGGAGCCCTCTGATAAGACTCCGATATGTTCTGTAATCTCAAACTTGATATCTGCCATTTTTTGTTACCTCCTTGTGTTCTACTTCAAGCGCTCATCCATGTCCCAAAACGGCTTATATTATACCATAAACAGCCCATCTTTACACTAATAATACAGGATTTTGCCATTACCGTTTGCCGCATGAAAAAACACTGTTAGTTGTTTCTAACTCCAAATTACATATATAATATAAAAAATGATAAGTATCTTACGGAGAAAGCCATGTCACCGAACAATAGCGATCATTATGATATAAGAGCTAAAATCACAATTACAGACAAAGATGAGTGTTTTTCCGGATACAGGCCGGCACACCTGATCAATAATATCCTTACAACGGGCATTCACACATACATCGGCACCGATAGCATTAAGAAAGGCCAAAGTGCAGAAGGCTATGTTACATTTATAACACCGGAATACTATCCGCATTCGATCAGCATAGGTGACAGGATCCCTTTTCAGGACGGATCCAAGACAGTCGGCTATATTGAGGTACTTGAGATATTCAATGATCTGTTAAATTCTGACAAATCTCCGGCATAACATATTATTCAACTCAACAGTTCGTTTATATCGCAACAATGAATTGATAATTGATTTTTATATGGGTCGAACTATACTATAAACATGAGCTCATTAAAACCGTATTCAATCATAGCGATCATATAAGGAGAACTGTATGAATATAAAGATAAATGAAAAACTGAAGCAATTAAGAACTATCAAAGGCATCACCCAGGAAGCGCTTGCAGAGCACCTTGGAGTAACTCCTCAGGCCATCAGCCGCTGGGAGTCCGGTTCAGGCTATCCCGCGATCGACTATCTTCCGGATATTGCCGATTATTTTGAGATCAGCGTAGATGAACTGTTAGGCGTAAAGACCTCCGAAAGAGAAGCCCGCCGGGAAGACATCTATATGACCATCGAGCATATCGAAGAATGTGGCTATAATACCTCCGCCATTGATCTGTTAAGAGAGGCGCATGAAGAATTCCCTTCCGATCAAAGGATAAGCCTTGCTCTTGCAAAAGCGCTTATATCAACCAAAGATGACGATACTCCAAACAAAACATACCTGCACGAAGCCGAAAAGATACTGCGTTATCTGATCCGTCATACGGATGAACTCGATTTTCGTTTCACCTGCACCAAAGAACTTGCTATTCTTTACAAAGAAGCATGGAAAGACGAAGACGGATATAAAGAAACCCTGGATATGCTCCCCGGGATAGACTCCTGTAAAGAGATCTTTTTTACGGATTATTTTAACGGAGCCACTCAGGATCAGGCAATGATGGATAAATGCACATTAAGTATTTTACAGAAGACAGTAAATATCCTGCGTGATCATGTCGCCTACTCTCTTCCGAATGACAAAAGATCATGGAATGATAAACTCAGCCACTTCGACTGGCTGATAGATATCTGCGAACATGCGGAGAAACTGATAACAGATGATGGATCCGTAATACTTGAATCAAACAAAGCTATCCTGTATAGATATAAAGCCACCTACCTTATTGCACAGGGCAAGAAAACCGATACGCTTACAGCTCTTGAAAGCATGTGTAACTGCCTTGAAAATCTCTGCCGGGAGACTTTATCAGCCGGCATTCCCGGAGCTCCTCACAATACAGCCTGGTACTTCCTGCCTTATCTTGATCAGGACAGATATGATCCCATCAGGGAGAATAAGCGGTTTGTAAAACTGAAAGAACGGTTGTCGACCCTGGCAGTCTGATTTTCGCATTATAAAGCTAAAAGCCGGGCAGCAATGCCCGGCTTTGTTTATGGCGTAATCTAGGACACAGGTTATATCTATCACTTCATATTCGTTGCCCTTAAAGTGGCGGTAACGGCCACAGGGGATGGATTGTATTGCTTCTTCGTAGGTCATATTGCTTTCTCCATTCTGATACAGCGGAAAGTATCTCCATCTATTGTATCTCCGGTGATTCCGTACCCCATCTGCTGATAGAATTCCGTCTTATTGTCACGGCTCTCTACCACTGCTCTGCCATAGCCCAGTTCTTTAGCCCATTCCTCACAGGCTTTGACAACCATAGTCCCTATGCCCTTATGACGGTACTCCGGCAGGACCACCACTCTGCCGATCATTACGGCAGCTCCATCCAGCGGATACATCCTTGCAGTAGCCACCGGGAACTCATCATCCGTAACTACTATATACTTTGTATCCGGGGTATCATGATCATCAAACTCCTGACGCAGTGTTATGTGATGCTTTTTAGCCATCGCCTGTATACGCACATAATAGGCTCCTGCCTGCTGATATGTCTCGGTAGCCCGGATGATCTTCAATTCAGACGTTTCTTCTTTTTCAGTTCCAGAAGTTAACATGGCTTATCTCCTTATAACTCTGATTGTGGGGAAGAGATAACTATTGAAGTACAATGTAATGAAGCAGCCATGAGGTACTGGGCTCTTCAATACGGACCTTATGTAGAGGTGACCTATCAGTGGATGTGTTTAGCATTAACATATTTTGTTGCCCTTGCATTTCCAAGTTTTTTTATCGATCCATCTTTTACCATTTTCCCCAATACAGCCTCAACAGTTGTAGGACTTACATCGGGCAAAAATCCGCAGATTTCAGATTTAGAAATTGGCAGTACACTATTAAGTATCGTTTGTTCTATCCTTTCGTATTTTTTCAGTTTTTTACCGTTTACCGTAGAAAACCTTTTATCCAGTTCCTTATAACACTTATACATTGTTGAAAGGAAATTTTTCATAATTTCCGTATAAGTATTTTCGTTCGTATGCCATCCTTTAGACGAGTCCCGGAGTGCAGCGTAGTAGTATTCTTTTGACTTATTGATCTGTTCCTCGAAGGAAACATATTTGCCGATAGTATATCCGCTCTTATACATAAGCAACAGCGTCAGTAGTCTTGAAACGCGTCCATTGCCATCTGCAAACGGATGGATACACAAAAAGTCAAGTATAACGCATGGAATAAGCAAAAGCTTATTGATCCGTGAATTATCCCTGGCATCAATATACGCAAGTATAAGCTGCTCCATCGCATCTTTCGTTTCTTCTGCCGGCACCGGAGAAAAGCGGATTCTTCGCCGTCCGTATTCATCTATTTCTGCAATAATATTATCGTCGGTTTTATATTTACCTGCCCCTTCATACGCTGCCACTTCGGTCATAAGCCGATGCAAATGCAAGATGGTCTGTTCACTGATCCTCATATCTGCATATGATGTGTGTATCTCATCCAACGCATTCCTGTACCCGGCTATCTCCATCTCAGTATGGTTCAGGGGAGCACTGTTTCCCTCTACAATTTCTTTTATTCGGGCATCCGTTGTTATAATACCCTCAATCGCATTGGAACCTTTAACAGATTGAATACGGGCTATCTTCTCCAGCTCAGTATAAACAGTCGCATTCCGTCCTTTTCTTTCCTCAGATATGGCATTAAGCGCAGAAATAGTGGATGTAAGGTTAACCAACTCTGCAGGTAACACACCCTCATCTAAAAATGAATAATCAAATATGTGCATATCCAGCCCCCTTTATTGCATAAATATTATCAAAAAATATGCAGATACGCAAGGGTTATCTGCATATTTTTCAAATATTTTTATGCACTTATATATAAGCACAATGTTCTTTACATTCCCACCGCATATCGTTCTGCTTCTCTTATACTGTATCTGATCTCCATCCTTCTCATCCGCACCCTGTATCGTATGTGGCGTGAAACTCGCATTTCCCTGTTATGATGCACTTCTCTGTTGTTCTTCTGCTTTTTCGTATAACCAAAGCGTCTCTGCTGCTCATACCAGTCATGCTCTCCGCTCTATTTTCGCCTGTCCTATAGTCCAGCACTATTCCCGGCTGGATATTATAAACATATACATGAAAGCATAATGTCGCGCCTTTATCCTCAACGGAATATGCTTCCATCTCTACGCCGCGGGCCAGCAGCTCATTCCCTTTAAAATATGGCGTCACCCTGTACAGAACATGGTTATCCGAATGATCAAGATAACGCATCACCTGCTTCTCCCAATACAGCTGGGTTACTGCATTCATATACCTTGTTCCGGTTATCAGGTTCCTTTCATTGGCATTCTGCCCTGTAAAGGCATATGCGATCAGGTGGCTCCTGTTGTAGAGATACGGCGGTTCAGAATCAACTATACCTTCATATTTGTTCTGCACCCAGCCTGTAGGTTTGATATGTCCGATATCCTCGCGCTCTCCCGTGGGCATCATCGATCTGTCAAGCATGGCATAAGCTGCTCCGCACCTGCCAAGAGTATCCAGCTCACTGTAATGCTCCCCTGTGATGTTATCCATATCCCACTCATTAAAGCAGGGTATCCCGTCATTCAGGATAATATAATCCTCACCTGAGTGATCAGGTATACTGCCCGGATCGGAGCACACCAGACTTAATGAACCCCGGGTATTTTCCTGCTCCGGTTTTGTAACGGTCCCGTTATCCCCATGATCGCCGAGCGCGAAAAGAACAATGGCTCCGGCAATACACAGAGCTGAGAGCAATGCTATTATGATTACGATCGTGTTACTCTTTTTCATTCTTCGCACGCACTATATATTAAAAGCCGGGCAGTAATGTCCGGCCATGTCTATCCCACATACCAAGTTACAATTTAACCTTTAACGACCTTATCCTGCAACGGTGCATTGATAATGAATCGCTCAGCTACTGTTTTATCTTCTGATAAAAGATCCAATACTCTCGATGCCGGTCCCATAGGAACATTACGCCCCGCTTCCCATGCCTCTACAGTTTTCTGGGAAACACCTAACATACCGGCAAACATCGCCTGTGTCATATGAAGAGACAGCCTAAGACTCTTTACGCCTTCTGAATCATATTTCTTAACCGGCTTGATAAAAACCTTAGCTTTCAATTCATTCTTTTTTGCCGCTTCCCTTGTTTCATTTATGGAAGCCATTATTTCCTCAAAAAACTCTCCCATCATTCTCCTCCAAACAAATCTTTTTCCAACTGCTTCATAGCCTTCTTAATCTGATTACGTTCCGCCTTAGTCAGATTTTCTTTTTCTTCTTTAACAAAAAGATTCAACAGCGAAAAACCAAGTTCAAACCATCGCTTATGAAACCTTGGCGACTCTATAAAACCTCTGACAATCTCGTAGTCTTTCATAGCTGCCTCACTTTTATATTATACCCTACTGAATAGGGTTGTCAATATCATGTCCTAAAAGGACAATGGCTACATCAGCTGCAGTTGACCTTCACAGGTACCTTCTCCGGCTCTGTGCGGGGCTTTACGGCTTCGTATACACGCTTTACTGCCCCCCTTCCTCAATTATCATCATCATACGGATCAAGATCAAGTGTACTAAGGTCTATCATTTCGCCATAACCGTTAGCTACATACAATATTGTCATATCGATCACCTGCTTTCTATTTTTAGGTGGATTTGTTTCTATAATGCTACTATAAAGGATTTTAACGGCTAATGAGTCCAATAAATGTTCCTTATAGCAAAAAAACGGGTATAGTTGCATCTAACCCGACATTGTATATATAATATTCACGGTTAAATACTGATTCAAAAGGAGCAAACATGCTTGGCAAAACTAAAGGAAAACAATTAACCGAATATCTTTCAGATTATGTAGTGTTCGACCTTGAGACTACAGGAATATCCTGTTATAGGGATAAAGTTGTGGAGATTTCCGGTCTGAAGGTCATAAACGGAGATATAACGGATGAGTTTTCATCTCTTGTAAACCCGGAATGTCATATCCCCTTCCCTGCTTCCCAAGTTAACGGGATCACCGATGATATGGTGGCCGATGCGCCGCTCTTTGATACCGTTCTAAAGGACTTCCTGGAGTTTGCAGGCGATCTGCCGCTTGCAGGCCACAACATCGCTTCTTTCGATATGAATTTCATATACAGGGATAGCGAGAAGTACTACGGCCTGGTGCCGGGGAACGACTATGTGGATACATTAAGGCTAGCCCGGATATGCCTTCCTGAGCTTAAGCATCACGCCCTGACTGACCTTGCCGCATATTACGGCATCTCCACAGACGGAGCTCACAGAGCGCTTAATGACTGCCGTATGAACCAGGCTGTATTTGAAAAGCTGGGAGAGATCCTTCCGGAAAAACTAAAGAGTACTGATAAATGCCCCCGATGCGGAAGCATACTTGTTAAACGGCACGGTAGATTTGGGGCTTTTATGGGCTGCACCGGTTATCCGGAATGTACATATACAGAGAATATCAGGCACTGATCAAACTCTCTTTCATCTTCTTAATCCCGAATCTGGCCACCTCCAGATCTTCTTCCGAAAGGTTTCTCTGCAAAAACCTCCCTAAATACCTCATCTTTCATGATCATACTGAGCCAAATACGGTTTGCTATCCTATGCCCTACAAGAAAACCGGCAACACGTCTGGATCTTGACAAAAATAAATGCTTTTTCATTCGTTTTGTCGTATCTTTAGATCTTTGCCTTGATCCTTTTATTTCCGGCTTTTCTACAATCCTTCTCAAAAGATTCGAGCGGATTTCCAGGTTTGCAGCGAGCTCCTGCTTTACTTTTTCTATTTCTCTTTCTATTTCTTCCTGTTCTTTGCGTGTTTTTTCAAGCGCTGCCTCTACTTTCTTCTTGCCGCGCTCAAAAGTATCTACAAGATGAAGAAATCTTTCAAATGACCTGTCAGAATTAGTATTAAATTCCTGTGAGCAAAGCCCAAATTCTATAATGAAATGTTCATCTTTACCATATTTTGCAAGCATAGCTATTCTGTCTTTACGATAGTTTTCCGGTGTCCAATCCGAAAACATGATATGATACGGCAACAGGCAGCTATATTTGGGAACTTTCCTTACATTAAATCCAAATGCTGTCAGTTCATCAAATCTGTGCTCCAATTCTTCCATACTGATCTTATTGATCTCTAATGATCTTCTTACAAGTTCATCATATAAAATATTCTCCTGCGATCCTAATTCCGGCAAAACCTTTTTTTCGAGTTCCATAAACTTCTTGTCTTCTTCTGTCATAATATAGGTTTTTTCTTCTGTCATGATTTTGTCCCCCCTTTGAAATTGTCAAGAGCAAAAGAAATCTCCTTTTTCCATCCCTCCGGAGTATCGGGAGATAACAGATCTTCACGCAGTTTTCCTGCGCCATCATACTTTTTAAGATATGGTAATATACGGGCGAACTTGATCGTACCACGCAGATATCTGTTCCAGATAAAATCTTCCAGTTCGTCCCGTTCCCACTCGTATATTTTATCAAATGATTCCGGATAAAACTCGGTATAAGCATATTCATAACTATTTCCAACCGCTCTGTAAAAGCGCTTGAATTCTTTGCTATGAACAGCTTCCCATTCTTTTTCCTTGCTCTTCTGCCGGATCAGTGACAAAACCTTTATCAATCCTAGAAGCACTCCAAGGACTGAAATAAAAATTATTTTATCCATTCTGTTTTTTCCTTTTGCCTGTCATACAGGCACTTTGCGCAGCTTTCTGATATTCTCATACAACCTCTTCCTGAATCATATCCTTAAATTTTTCATATTCATGTTTCCACATTTCCCTGCGCATATCCGTTATTTTCGCAGCTTTCCCTTCAGCGATAAATTTAGCCTCTCTTTCCTCCGGTGACATTCTGGCATGCGGATCGATCTCATCACTTTTACACTTATTTACAAACTGTCCGAAAGAGTCAGCTATCTTTGTTAATGCAAATTCTTTACCGTGGTCACAAAAATATACACTTCCCTTATCGCTTTCCGATGTCCCAATAGCAAAAAAATTACCAAAACAATCTTCACCTATAGGAATGCACCTTTTCTCCAGCCAGACTGCTGTAAGCATTTTTTCATCTATATTCTTCTTTACGTTCAATCCGTATAAATATCTCACGTCTGATGAGAAATCATCACTCTTTACACGGGTCTCGGGAGTATACCCGCCGTTATACCTGATCAAAAACCTGCGGTATTCTTCATCAAGAGATATACCGAATCTTCTCTCAAATCCGGCGACAAGTTCTGCCGAACCGTTTCCATATTTCGATATCAGTAACTTCTTACCGTCGCTTTTTGTCCCTTCCGGTAATCCGACAAACTTTCTCAGCCCATTTACCTTTTGGTATCCTTCAGCCTCTGCCTTCTTAAAATAAAACTCTCCTTCTTCTTTTTTCCCCTTCATAACAAGAGAAGCCCCATACCATCCACACGCTATCGGATGATCTGATCTTTGATTGCTTTGGGGCTTTAATTCGATCAGACGTATTGCCTGTCTGTATGAAGCCGCAGCATTATCGTAATCACGCAGCACAAAATACGCACGACCCATATTAATATAAATGCGGCCGTAATCAGAATTCAGCTCTGCCGCTCTTTTGTTGCACTCAATTGCTTCAGGATAATGCCCCGCATAGTAATATGCCAAGGCTATATGCATAACATAATCTGTATCATCCCACCCCAGATCCTTATGTTTAAGCAGTACCTTAAGGGCATTCTCTTTGTCTCCCTTTTGGATAAGGGTATCAGATGCAGCTACGGCCTCTCTTAATTGTTTTGCTATCTTCTGTGGGTCCGGTTTTTTAAACAGATCAAATACTCCCATTGCGCTCACTCTACTTTGCATCATCCGAACAGAATACTTCCCCATTCGGAGTTTGATACCTCCATCTTGCTTCCGTTAGCAAAAGTAAGGCAGATCTTCCTTGCATCATTATGCACTCTCAGACCTCTATCCTCCTCATAGCAGCCAAGGCATCTGTATTCAGCGCCAACAATATCCTCATAGCTTTCTTTGATATAAGAAAGATAATCTTCATCATCGTCATAAAGATCACAGACTTCCGCCTCTATCTTTACGACATACTCCAATACAGAGGGAGCCTTATCACCAACTCCTCTTTTAATAATATCGGTAATATCATACCACGCAGTGCGAAAATCATTTCGGTAACCGGTCTCCTGCACAGATATTTTGCTCTGATCAAAGCCGCTGATCAAGTTGATCTTTTCTGCCATCATGATCGTTTTATCCTCCTCAAATCCTGTTCCTATTTTACAGTGCTATATTTATCGGCGGGATTCCTTTGCCCTTTATACTATATATCCGAAAAAACTCAAAATCTTTCACCTGAGCCGCAAAATTATTTTCATTCTTGAACGTCTAGCCTAATGTGCAGAGTTTTCCTCTCATGACATATCCGATTTTTTCATAGCAGGCATTTGATGCTACATAGTCTGCATTGGTATAAAGCATAGGTGTGTAGCCTGAATCCTGAACTATCTTTGTAACCTGATAAACAAGGTTTTCTGCGTAGTGCCTTCTGCGGTACGCCTTTTGTGTATATACAAAATTGAGCGAAGCCATATCTCCTGTAGGTATGTACTGACAGCTTGCTGTTTTTCTTCCCTGATCATTGACCCAAAAATACAATCTTCCCGTCCTGGCGCAATTCTCAGCATCCTGCCGGTATTCTATGATACTCTTCCTGTCTAATTCCACTTCTTCATGGAACAGTATAAGGAAATCAACAAGATCATCCACATCCTTTTCAGTACATTTAAGTATAGTTCCATCCGCCCCCGGCTTAGGTGGGATCGGGTTTTGACAATCGTATGCTATCATATTCATCTTTATCTTAAGCGACATATTGTCATTTGCAGCTCTATTTATAAAATATTCAGCAAGTTCATATTTAACATTAAATGTATGTTTCCCATCAAGTAATCCATTCTCTTTTACAATCTGATAAGCATTTTCATACTCTTTATCCAAAGCATCATCCGGAGTCCATATCCATACCGGATATGGTTCACCCGTATAGCAGATAATAAGTCTCTCATGGTCCGTTAACAGCAGACTGCACTCAGAACCAATAATCCTTCGCAGAACAAAAAAAGAGTATGTATCTTTTTCTAACAATTTGTAATCTCTCTCATCTACATGATCGTCCATAAGCTGCCTCACTAAAACTCTCCGGCTTCGTCTTTTTTATTCCGCTCTCAAAAACATAATAAGGTTTGTCTGTTATTTCTTCCAATTTATCCTCATTCAGGAATAAAGTAACCTCTTCCGGTAATGCGATTATCTTCCTATGCCCGGATAATTTCAGTAAATATTCTTCATTGCGGCGGTCATGCTCTTCGCTGCGGTTTGTAAAATGACACAGGAATGAAACGCCGTGCAGCACATCAAAACCATTCGTTTCCGTCAATCCCACTTCATTATCATCATCAAGTTTGCATGACTCCAGGTCTTCTCCGAAAATGATCGCACCGGCACTTCCTCCAAATGCAACGCCACCATTTTTCAAGTATTCATGTATAGGTTCAAACATCCCAACTCTCTTAATATCATGTAACAGTTTGAATGTATTACCGCCTCCGATAAAGATAAAACTATACATCGAAAGGTTCTTACAGGATAATTCTTCGGCAGACCTTACCATCTCTATCGCCGGTATCTGAACCCCGCACAGTTCTCCACAGATCCATTCATAGCAATCATCATATTTGTTTTCATCCATTGCAAGAGGGATATACAGGCATGGCAGTCCATGATCAATAACTTCGTTTAATCTCTGAAGCGCCCTTACAGTCTGTTTTCCTGCCCCACCACCATTTATAAATACTTTCATTTATCACTCCCTCTATAACTCTCCACCTATATAGGCAACTGAATTCCTGTTTATAACTGTATACGTCTATATTTTATCACAGGTTCAGCCGGTAGTCATCAACAGGGCTCAGAAATCCTTTCCTCAAGACAAAAATATCGATGAAACTCGGAAATTTCTCAATAAAACTTCTTCAGAGGTACAAAGGGCTGTGATATAATGAAAAATGTAACTTCCAGTATATATGACTAAGACAATCGTTAAGGAAATCGGGATTTATATGGGAGGAACTACAGATGGAACTGAAGAAAATAGATTATAAACTTACTGTTTGTAAAGTGACAGACGCATCGAGTATCAACACAGAGTCCGATTTCTATTTTATAGGTAAGACGGATGAAGAATTGTCGCTTGTATGTAAAACGGAAGATACGCCACAAATCACGCTCGAACGTGATGATGGGTGGAGAGGCTTCCGTATTCAAGGAGTTCTCGATTTTTCATTGATTGGAATTCTTTCAAAACTGTCCGGTATACTTGCGGAGCATAAGATAGGAATTTTTGCAGTATCGACATACAACACAG
>JAEEGL011122795.1_pt1 | contig 25377 bp, 25 predicted proteins | sample 9134231 | NCBI WGS metagenome assembly JAEEGL01 (sample SAMN16246548, study PRJNA631951) | gut metagenome | biome: gut microbiome; feature: rumen; material: fiber-attached | host: Bos | place: Iran: Karaj | collected 2018-10
ATATGATATGATTGAACCTGAAGATGCTCTAGAAACCTCCTTAGCTCTATCACATATATCTAGCAAATCAGATTCTGTAATTAATAAATACATTACCAATCATAAAAAAGACTATACTCATGCAATGTATTTAGACGCACTAGCTAAAAGAACAAGACAAATATCTAAGGAAGACTTATCTAAAAAAATTGAACCTTTTGTAAGTCCAATTTCTCAAATAATTGATGAACTTGTAGAATCAGGAAATGTTACATATGCAGATATTTCTTTTCTTGGAAAAGGAGCTTATAGTTCTGTATATGGAATTGGCGATAAAGTATTAAAAATTGGTGCAAAAAGAGCAAACTTCAACTATCCAAATCATAGAAGAATTCTTCAGCCTTTAGCAAGAAGAATTCTATCTCAGGATGACTTTTCATCAATTATTGAAGTAAGTCCAAAAGTAAAAACTCTTAATAAGGATCAAGAAGATAAAGAAAAGCTTTATGAAGTTTATAAAGAACTAAGAGATTCTGGAATAGTTTGGGCTGATGTTAGATTTGACAATATTGGAATATTAAATGGGCCAAATCTACCAACTTTATATGGAAAACCATTTTATGTTTCTCCAGACGCTGCTGGAACAGACAGAGAAATTTCTGAAGAAGAACTTTCTTTGTTAAGAGCTGGTGATTGGGTTATAATTGATACAGATCATTTATATAAAGAAAAAGAATTTGAAAAGGAAACAGATGAACAATTTCAAGCTTTGAGACCTTTATATAAAGAATTCAAATTAAGATACACTTTAGAAAAGCTAAAGCAAAACACATCTTCTTTGGGAAGAAGTGTTGAAGAAATAGAACAAGAAAAATAGAACCATGATAATGGTTCTATTTTTGCTTTATAACGCTCCACAATAAAAAATAAGACTTTTTATTATTTATTACCTATATTTTTATATAAAAGCTTTTTATGATATTTCTAATACCTTTTTAATGATTTCCATATCATTAATAAATTCTAATTCTTGGCTTTCTTCAATAACCTTAACAACTGCAGGTTTATTTGCTTGTATACTAGCATTTTCTGAATTTTCAGATGCTGGAACTACTATCAAATATTTATCAGCTGTTTCATCTATTTTAGTTACTGCCATTATTGTATATAAGTTTTCTGGTCCTCCAAGATCTATGATTCTTCCTACTACAAATTCTTCCATATCTATCTCCTATTTTTTAAATAAACTAATTATTTTATTTAATATCCTTTTAAAAAGATTTGGTTCTTTTACTTCTATTAATTTATTGTTTTCTTCATTTTTTTCTTCATCATTCTTTGGCAGATTTTCCTTTGGTTTATCAAACATTTCATCATAACTTCTAACATTTTGTCTTTTAATTGCTTCCTCTGCCTCTTTTTCAAATCTTAATCTATCATTATACTCATTTTTCTCAATTTCTGTTCCTAAATAATTAGTGTATATACCTGCTAAGAAATCTAATGTCTCTTCCTTTAATCCTTGATTTTCTAACGATTTATGTGGATTCAATTCTACTTTATAATTCTTGTTTGATATTTTTTCTAATTTCTCAAATAGATTCTTTGGAATTCTTACCTTAACTTCTGGTTCAGCATGATTTAGTACTTCAAGTACTTCTGCTGCAATAATATCATATCTTTCTACAGCTACCATTTAAGCATTCCTCCCATCTTCATTTTTTTCGGGATCTTTATTTCTTTCAGGATTTTTATCTTTTTCAGCCATTGCATTTGTCATTGCCTTAATTGCAGCCTCAACTTTTTTTGGATTCATATTTCTTTCTTTTGCTAACTTTTGAAGATCTTCTACTGATATTCTTAATCCTTCATCTCCTATATCAATTCCCGGAGTAACTTTATCATTCTTTGTTTGTTCTGTTGGTGCTATAGGATCTTCATATGTACCTTCTTCCCCAAATACAGGGTCTACATATGTTCCTTCTTCTCCCTTTTCAAGGTTTTCTAATCCAGTGTAATCTGTAATAGCATATAATTTTCCGCTAGCTACATTCTTAACAGCTTCTGTAACAGGTTCTCCTTGTTCCATTGCTGCTTCAACCATTTTTCTGAATTCAGTAATAGATTTTGGTTTATTATCTTTTTCAGATTCTAAGATAGTTCTTTGTCCTTGAATACCACTTATTACTAGATCTCCATCTGCTTGTATTTCTACTTCCATTGATGTAATATCATATCCAAAATCAGATAGATATTGAATATATGCTAAAGTAATAATGTTATTTTTTTGTGTTCCCATATCTGTTTCATAATTTTGAACTGCATCTGCTGCAATTTTTTCTTCTGTTTCAGATATAGAATCTTTATGTTTAAATAATTGCTCTGATGTATATGCTTGCAAATCTTGAATTTCTTTCATATCATATTTTTCATATAGTGCTAAAGCGTGTTCTTGCATATCCAAAAGAGCTTGTTGTTTCTCTGCCGGAGTTGCATTTGGATCATTTACAGTTTCCATTAAAGCTTTCATTTTATCCATGTGAGCCTTATTTTCTTCGTATCCTTCTACTGCGCTATTCTCTTTTTCCCACATTTCAGCTCCATCGGTACTAGCTCCTTCTTTTCTTATATTAGATTCAAACTCTTGATTTCCAAGATCTGTTAGAGTCTTTATGTCTTGAGTTGCATCTGTTGGATTATGGATAACTATTGGAGGAACTTCTCCTAAATAATCAATTATTTCTTTATCTACTTCTTCATCTTCTATAACCGTTTCTATTCCCGGTGGCTCAGGTGGAAGTTCATCAGGAGCTCCTCTATCTGGTCCAGGACATTGCTTTAACATTAACGCTAGTGGAATAACTAGTAGTAGTGCAAGCCATCTTTTTCTATGTGGTTTCTTATCTTCTTTATTTTCTTCTTTCTTTTCTTCCGGTTTATCAGCAGAATTTTCTCCTGGCACATTTTCTACTGTATCTTCTGGAGTTTCTTCAATAACATCTTCAGGCTCATCTATAGATTCTCCTTTTGCAGGTCCTTCTTGACCAGGAATTCCAATAGGAATAATACCTGGTATTTGTTCAACAGTTTGTTCTGTCATTACATAAACACCGCCAGCAAAAAGATCACTTAGCTGTTCTTGGCTCATTCCTGAAAGAACTTTTCTTAAATCAGAATCTGACATTTCTGCATATTCTGGTTTAAAAGTTTTAATAAAATCATAACTCAAAGTAATTGATAATCCATGTTTTAAAGGTTTTTGAAGTGCATCTTTCTGAACTACAATAGCTCTTACTGTTTCTTTTTGAGTTTTGTTACTTTCTTCCATAAATTTTTCTCCCATTATATCTAATAATCCTATATATAGACTATCACTATATTTTGTCAAACTCAATTTCATTCCTATTACAATTATGTTAAAAAAACCTAGCTATTAGTGAAGTAGTCAACAAAAAGTAGACACAAAAAATAATAATTATGAGAACCCTAGTTGAATTCTATATTCAACTGGGGTTTTATAATTTAATGCATAACTTGGTCTATATTCATTATTATCTTTTATAATATCTTCTATATATTCTTGAACTGTGTTATAATTATTTATATCAAAATCAATATACATTTCCTTCTTAAGCCATCCATTTTTAGATTCTATTACTGGATTATCTGTTGGTGTTCCAGCTCTAGACATGGATCTTATTATAGAAGTGTTTTCAAATGTTTTATTGAATAATGACGAAGAGTATACAGCACCTTGATCACTGTGGAATATTGTTTTAAGGTGTTCGTATCCTCTTTTTATTTTATTATTCATCATACTTTTTAGGGCTTCTTTATGATTAATAATTCCATTACCGTACATTGACTCTCTTACATCTGAACCTACAATTTCATTATTAAAAACATCCAAATAAAATGTCCAATCATATGCTTTCTTTTTGAACCATATCTTCGTTGTATCAGATACTATCTTTTCAAATGGTCTTACTGTATTCCAATTTCCTTTTATTAAATTTGCATATTTTATGGATTCTTCACCAGACTTTTTGTACTTGTAATGTTTGGCTTGAGATTTGATTTTAAGACATTTACATACTTTATGTACTAAATTATTTGAAATTATCCATCCTGTGGTTCTTAATATAATTCTATTTATTCTACGATATCCATAACTCGGTTTCTTTAAATGTATTTCTTTTACTAATTTTTCTATTTCTAATCTATCTATTTCATATCTATTTAATTTATCTTTATTTTTTAACCATTTATAATATCCGCTTCTTGAAATATTCATATATTCGCAAAGAGACTTAATATTGAATTCTTTGCTCAACATTAATACTATTTCAAACTCATATTCTTTTATTTTTTGTACATTACAAATGAACCATCTCCTTTCATCATATAACCTTTTTTTAATCTTTCATTCTCAATTCTTAATTTCATATTTTCATATTCTAATTTTTCTAAGTCTGATAAATCTTTCCTACGTGAATATTTCGCAAGCGGATTCCCTGGTTTTCTTTTATTTTCTAAAGATTCTTCACCTTGTTCTATATATTTTTTTATCCAACTTCTTAACATTCCACTTGAAATATCTTCATTTTTTGCTACTTGATGTGTTGATAATCCATTTAATAAGACAAGATTTATTATTCTTAATTTTTCTTCTTTAGACCAATATCTATTTGGTTCTTTTCTAATTCTTGACATATAAAATCTCCTTTCAACTTTTATTATAATAAAAAAAATAAATGTAAACACGTTTTTTTGTGTCTACATTTATTTTATCACTTCACCTTTATGGGTGGTTTTTTATATTTTAATTCTATCTCTATCTTAACCATTCTTCTTCAGTTGGAATTAGTAAATCTTCATCTGTTACATTTCCAAACTCATATTTTGTATAAATTGTTTCCTTAATCGGTTCTTGATAATTATAATATCTAACTATTTTAACAAGCACGCCTGTTTCATAACTTAAATATATTTCTTCATTATCTGTTTCAACATTACTTTTATATTCACTTGCTGGCATTCCAGTTATTTTATATAGCTTTTCTCCATCTTCTTCTACCCTCTCAATTTTAAGAGTTAATATATTATGAATTTTTTCAGAAAATGATGTTGTCTCAAGTGTATTATATATTTCTCCAATAACTTCATTTTGCTCATCATATTTATTATATCTCTTTACATCGTTTGAATCGATAATACTAATTCTAGAATCTTTTGTAGTAAGTTGAATTGTTAGTATTCTTCCATCTCTTTGTTCAACAACATCTTTCCTTATGCCATCTTTATAATATATTTTACTTACAATATCTCTTAAGTTTGTTTTTCCATTTACCTCACCTTGAGATTTTAATTCATAACTATAATTATTCGGATTTCTATATTTACTAAATTTTTCTTCTATTTCTTTTAATCTTAAAAAGTTCTTTCCCATAACAATAATCATAATTATTAAAGTAAATATTATAACTATTGCAAATATTTTAAAAAACTTTTTCATAAGTACCTCCTCTATATAAGATATTTTAAAATAATATTTTGGGTGCATTTTATTATAAATATATTATAAATAATAATAGCAAGTATTATTCTCTTGCCATTATTATACCATAGATTTTATTATCAAAATATTATGTGCAAAATTTTATATTGCTTTTTACTTTTTATTGATATAATAAATATATATTTTATAAAAAAGGAGATAAAATATGATTCCTATTTCTGGTCAGCTTCAATTTGATAAAGAAAAAGATGTTGTTTTTAGAGAGCAATTAACTACCATAAGATACTGCACTACAATTAATGAATATATTATAGAACAAGTTGTTCCATGGATTGCATGGTACAATAGATACTATTTAATAACTGAAGAAGATTATAATAAAGCAAAAGATAATTTCGAATATTTAAAAGAAAAATATCCTGAAGCTATGGGAAGTGCTATGACTCTTCCACGTGGTGAAACATTTATTGGCTCACAAAATTTAAGAGATTATGATGGAAGAGAAAAATTCACTGATTTCTTTACACACGCTGGAAATCCATTTCTTGGATACTTTTATGATGAAAAAGATCACGTTTTGTATGCTCATATTCTTATGTATAATAATCACTTCGCCGTTCTTCCATATAGAATAATAGAAATAACAAAAAAAGATGAAAACGGTAATGATGTAGTAGATTATATAAGACCTTTGGAAGACTTACCTGATGTTATTCTTATTCATTCTACAGAAAATAAAGATGGTCAGTCAATTCCTTTATTTATGGCAATACAAGTTGATGCAAAAGGAAATATAATTAGATAAACGAATAATTAATTAAAAAATTAATTAATAAAATAAAAAAAGTGAAATCTACGATTTCACTTTTCTTTTTCCTATCTTAATAAATATTCAAATATAACTGAACTTACTTTTAATGAATCATGCTTAATTGTACCATCAGCAATTGTAATTAAATCTTTTTCAATAAATTCAAAGTTTCTTTTTGCTATCTCATCATAGTCAATTTCAACTTTTCCTTTTCTTTCTTTATCAGCATATTTTTTAAGCATTGCGTTAGATATCTTACTATTTGATCCAACTACTACATCTATTTCATCTTTTCCTAAATACTTTTCTATTTCATCAACGTGATCTGTAACTGTAAATTCTTCTGTCTCTCCTGGTTGTGTCATTGCATTACAAATGTACATTACTTTTGCTTTAGAACCTCTAATTGCATTGCATACATCTTCGCATATTAGATGTGGAAGTAGCGATGTATATAAACTACCGGTAGATAAAATAATTAAGTCTGCTTCTCCTATTGCTTCAATTACTTCTGGAAGTACTGTTGGAATTTCTTTATAAAATAATCTATCAAATCTTTTATTTGCTGCTGTTATTTCTGCTTCTCCCTCGATTACTTCTCCTTCTTTTGTCTCTGCCATAAGAGTTAATAAATCTTCAGAAAGTGGAAGTACTGTTTGCTTTACATCTAAAAGCTTACTCAAATATTCTATGCTTGTTTTAAAACTTCCTGTTTTACGAATAAGTGATGTTAATAAAAGATTTCCAATTGCATGACCATTTAAATCACTATATGTCTCTAGTCTATATTCCATTACATCACGAATTTCATCTGGAAGTGTTGATAAATTACTTAGAACTTTTCTTATATCTCCAACTGCTGGTGTTCTAAATTCCTGTCTTAATCTTCCTGTTGATGAACCATTATCTGATACTGTAATAACACATGTAAGATCTATTGGGAAATATTTAAGTCCTTTTACAACAACAGATGTTCCAGATCCACCACCTAAGACAACAACTTTTTTGTTTTCTTTCATATTATCACCTCTAAACTGGCTTTAGTATATCATGGCTAACTTCATATTTCAAGAATAATATATTATTTAGCTTTTCCTAATTCCAAAAGAAATTCCAATTCTTCCTTTTTTCCTATTATTGTACCTTGCTTTGTTTTTTTATATCCTAGATATTCACTTCCTAAAGCTCTAACATTCATTCTTTTTATTAAATCTTCATACTCATTATCAAAACGTATTATAAGTTGTTCTGGTTCATCTAAATTATTATCGTAGCTCTCATTGTTTATCTTTTCTTTAGAAAAAGAAACTGAAAGTTTTGGAGATAAAACAAGTATCCAAAAATAATTATTATCATTAAATTCAAAAGAATACATTGAATTAAATGGCAATACAAAATTAGTATTTGTATTATTTTGAATTATTTGAATATTCATATTTAATTCTCTAAGCGCATTATAAATTATTAAATATTTTTCTTCTTCCTTAATACTCATATTTTTAAAGTCTCTAATAGTTAAAAGGCTTCTATCATCTTTCATTAACATTTTCATAAAATAATCTTGCCTTAAAAGTTGATACGCAAGATATTTATATAAAAAATCTATGTCATGCTTATCTATATTATTAATGTTTGAAGATTCATATTTAGATATAAACATGCCAATTAAGCTCTCTGAATTATCTGCCAATATCTTCTCATTTGTCTTTGAATAGTACCCCTGAACAACATTAAACTTAATTATGGCCATTTCTTCTATTTTCATAGTAGAAAAATCAATATACTGTATCATGTATTGATTCTTTTCATTTTTATCAGCAAATCTTTTTAATATTGATTTTGCAATACAAGTATGTGAATTTATACCTTCTTTTTTCATTTTTCACCTCTCATATATTATTTATATTTCTTAGAAATTAATTGATTTCCAGATTAACTATAGCAACTTAAAAAAGTAAATGCAATAAAAAAAGAACTCTTTTAAAGTTCTTCTTTTCTAGAAATATAATTCCATGAATCTTTGCACATTTCTTCTATTCCTTTTTCAGCTTTCCAGTTAAGTTCTTTATATGCTTTTGAAGGATCGCAATAGCACACTGCAATATCTCCTTCTCGTCTTTCTCCAATTTTATATGAAACATTTTTTCCAGTAATTTTTTCAAAAGCATTTACCATATCTAGTACAGAATAGCCTTTTCCAGTTCCCAAATTATAAATATATAATCCTTGTTTTTCTTTTTCTAATTTTTCTAACGCTTTAACATGTCCTTTGGCTAAATCTACAACATGAATGTAGTCTCTTACTCCAGTTCCATCATGCGTCTCATAGTCATTTCCAAATATAGTTAATTCTTTAAGTTCTCCAGATGCAACTCTAACAATATATGGCATTAAATTATTAGGTATTCCATTTGGTTCTTCACCAATCAAGCCTGACTCATGAGCACCTACTGGATTAAAATATCTTAATATGCATATATCCATATTTGAATCTGATGCATACACATCTTTTAGTATTTGCTCTATGAATAATTTTGTTGTTCCATATGGATTTGTGGTTCCTCCTGTTTTAGCATCTTCGGTAATTGGAACTTTTTCTGGATTTCCATATACTGTTGCTGAAGAACTAAAAATAAATTTATTTACATTGTGTTCTTTCATTACTTTTAATAAGTTCAAACAACCAACAATATTATTATCATAATAATCAAGTGGTTTTTCTACAGATTCTCCAACAGATTTAAATCCTGCAAAGTTTATAACACCTTCGATCTCGTTTTCTTCAAATACTTTTCTTAAACCATCTATATCTAAAATATCTAATTCATAAAATTTAAAGTCTTTTTTGGTTATTGTTCTAACTTTTTCTATTGCTTCTTTATTACTATTTGAAAAATTATCTACTATTATTATCTCTTTTCCACTATTTAGTAATTCTACAGCAGTGTGAGTACCAATATATCCAGCACCTCCTGGTAATAATATAGCCACTTTTTATCCTCCTTACTTGTTGTACTTATCATTGTATAGTTTAATTGCACTTTCTGGTGAATCAACACCTTCCTTATTTTTTATAGGTGCAAAATCTTCTTCTCTTTTTCCTCTTACTAATGTTATAGAATCAAAAAACTTAAATCCATCAAAAATAAAAGCCTCGTATTTATATGCATTTGGCTCTTTAGCCACAACTAACTTGCCATTTTCATCAATATAATTTGCTTTTTTATGAGCACTATGATATGGAAGTTTTTCATTAGCTATTCTTTCAATTGCTTCTATACTATAAAAATTACACATTATATGTGATTCACCAAATAGCAAATCACCCTTTTCATCTTTTTTGTATATCATATCTTCTGGAATTTCTGAGTATTCAATAACACTTGGAACGCCATCTTTTTTACAAAATACTCCAACTTTTTCTTCAGGATATGCTTTAGGAATTGTTCTTGATGCAATTTCATTACCTTCATATATAGTTAATCCTACTAAATATGGATCTACCATTTCTAATATTGCATTATCAACAGCACCAATAAACACCCATTTGATTCCTTTTCGTTTCATATCATCAATTACGCCATTATCTTTCATTGCTTTATATACACACCCATTACCATCGGCAGCAATTTTGATATTATGATTTTCATCTACTAGTAACTTTCCATCTTCACTTATTAATGGTAAGTTTCCTTGAACAAAGAATTTTATACTTTCTTTTGGATATCTAAAATAGTCATGTTTTTCAAAAAATGACACTGTTTCTTCATTATTTTCTGTACTAGTCATTATATACCAATTTAAAACTATTCCATACTCTTCATTTTTCTTAATCAAATACTCGGCAATAATTTCAAAAAGATACTTAGGTTTTGGTTTTACATCTAACAAAAATGTGCCCTTTGGTCCAATGTGGCCAAGTCTAGTTCCTTGTCCTCCAGCCATAGTTACTACAGCATACCAATTATTTTTTATTACTTGATTTCCAAAAGCTTTAACCAAAGGCTCTATTTCTTCGTCAATCTTATATTTATCAATAAATGGTAAATTTTCAATATGAGATTTTTTTATTTTTTCTCCAACATTATCTTTAGATATTTTATATAGCTCACTCATTTTTTCAAAATCTATATCTTCAATTTGAGAAATAAATTTTTCTTTGTTTTTTCCTTGTAATTCATCTATATATCTTAATAGATGCTCTTGATTATACTTTTTTAAAAGTTCTTTATATTTTTCCAATTTGCAATCCTCTTTAATATAAATTTAAGCATAAAAAATATAATTATATTCTTAAAACATTGAAATTATATCATTTGAGCCTTGTTTTTTCAACTAGCAGTTTTTTATTGAATAATTATTCTTTTTTTGATAAAATTATAAAGATTAAAACTTGAAAGGATACTAAAATGGCAATAATTAAATGTTTATTAATTGTTATCTTTTTCTTTATTTTTCCAACACTTGTTGGAATGAATTTCACACGCTTCATTAAAGATGAAAAAGATAACATTATCTATGCTTTTATTTTGGGGTATATAGTAGAATTTGGTATCTTTCAAATCTATGCAATTCCTTGCATAGTATCACATCAATCATTTAGTCTATTATACTATTTATTTATTGGAACAGTATCTGCACTTTCAATACTATCAATTATATTAAACGTTAAAAACTATAAAAGTATGTTTATACATACATTAGATACTATAAAAGAACTCCCAAAGATAGCAACAGCTGTTGTTATTTTGATGATTTTAGCTGAATGTTTTATTGGTTTTAGATATATGCATATAGATCAAGATGATTATTCTTTTATTGCTTTTGCAAATGATGCATATCAAACAGATACTTTGTATAAATATAATGAAAAAGGAAATGAAACAGATACACTTCCAGCAAGAAGATTTTTATCACCATGGTCAATTTTTATTGCTACTACATCAAGATTCGTTCATATTCATCCAATGGTTGTAGCACATACTTTGATGCCAGCAGTATTTCCAATAGTAGTATTTTCAATGTATTATTTAATGGGAAAACAATTATTTAAAAATAATCTTAATGATACAATTTCGTTTTTACTATTCTTAAATTTCATATATTTATTTGGTGCATATACAAATAAAACAGCATTTATGTTTATGTTTGTAAGAATTTGGCAAGGAAAAGCGCTTCTTGCAAATTTAGTACTTCCATTCTTATATGTAATATATAATTTATTTGTAGAATCAGAAGGAAGCATTATTACATGGCTTGGCATACTTTTTACAATACTAGCTGCTTGCTTAGTATCTTCAATGGGATTTGCTTTAGCGCCAGTACTTTTAGTAGCACTTACAATTTCATATTTCTTTAGAGAAAAAAAGATTTCTTATGTATTTAAAAGTGCAGTATGCTGCATACCAGTATTAATATATATTGGAATGTATCTTTCAGCGAAAGGAGAATCTCTACTATGATAGAATTTATAAAATCTTCTTTCACTAAAGAAACATTTGATCTAATGAAATATGAGTTTTTTAATTATAATGGAAATATTCCAACATATTTTGTATTATTTGTAATATCACTTATATTTATATTGTTTTATAATAGAAAAGAAAAAGAACCTGCTAGATTTCAAATTCTTTTAACATCAATCATTTTGTTAATAATAGTATTCTTTCCTCCATCATTTAATATTATCTATAAGTTTATTGGAGAAAAAAAAGATGGTGGAGATTTTTGGAGAGTATATTGGATGCTTCCAATTGGACCATCACTTTCATATATGGTTATTTCTTTCATAAAAATACTTAATAAAGAAAAAAATAAACTAATAAATATTGCTTTCATCGGAATTTTTTCTTGCATTATTATTATTACTGGACAACTTGTTTACACAAAAAACAATTTTCAAAAAGTTTATAATTATTCTAAATGTCCAGATGAAATTCTTGATATTATTCAACTTTTATCTCTTCAAGAAAGCAATTATAAAAAAGTAATGACTACTATTGATGTTTCACCTTGGCCCAGACAGCTAGATTCAAATATCATTCTTTATTATTCTCACGAGCCATCTGGCAGTTTCGACGAGTCAATCAGAAGTTATGATAATGGAAATATCAATTTGTTAATAGAAAAATTAGTAAAAAACAAATGTAACTATTTTATAACACATGACTTTGGTGCTCCATTTTTTGAAATATATCCTGAACTCTTTGACTATATCGGAAAAAGTACAAATGGAAATTATAAACTATTCAAAGTAATAGAAACAAAAGAAGATACATAACCAACATGTATCTTCTTTTATTTCTATTCTTGATTAAGAAAAATCAATTGTCATATTCATTTAAAAATTGTTCTAAGCACCATAATAACCACTTTTGATTTCCGGTATAATTTCTAATCTGTATATTATTCTTGAATTCTTCTCTTACAGGGCCTTTCCAATCTTTTAAAAAATCATCAACCAGTCTAGGCATTGGATGTTTTTCCGGTATTATGACATCGGGATATTTCATTTTAAAAAGACTTCTAATGTAATACTTTGAATTACCATTTCGAATCTTCTCTAAATCCACTTTATTACGCATTTTCATTTTTTCGTAAGGATCAATATAATTAATTTTTGCAGTCTTAAAAGCATTTTCGTATGATCCATAACTTTCTTCAGTTATACTTTTGTCATAAAATCCTATAAAATCAATTTTATCATTATCTTTTCTATATCTTTCAAACAAGTATTTTACGTCTTGAGAATTATTCAAAACTTCACTAGGCTCCACATATATTGCCCTCTGATAAAATTCTTCAAAAGTCCAATCTTTAGATAATAATCCATCCATTCCATAAAAAACATAATCCGCTGCATCTCCTATAACAAGTATTTCTACTCCATCCATTTTGGCTTGAAGTGCAGCTTTATATAGTTGAGGTTCAATTGAGTGTACAGGTGCATTTTTTTCTTTCATAACAGGAAGTAAATAATCTGTAAATGTATTAAAATCAATATCAACATAATGTAATTTTAAATGATTTTTTTGAGCAAATAATTCTGCACGTTTTAGCTCATTTGTTTCATATTTACCGTCTAAAAATCGAAATGTATATGCATCACTATCTTTTGGCATATATGATGCTAGACAAGCCGAATCCATACCTCCTGATAATAATAACCCTACCTTTTTTTCATTAATACTATCAAATATTCTTTTTAATTCAGCATCTAATTCTTTTTCATTTCCAATCAATGTTAATTCATCATTAGATGGAAGTATATAATTTTGATGATGTAACCCTTCAAAAAAATCAACATTATCTTTTTCTATATATCTTAGTGCTAAAAAAGAACTACAACAAAAATCTTTATTAATCACAATAAGCTCCTTTAATGATTATTATTCAAATTGATTTAAAAACTGTTCGGCACACCATAATTGCCATTTTTGATTACCTGTTAATTCATTCATTGGAATATCTTTTTTAAATTCTTCTCTGGTTGGCCCTTCCCAAGTTTTGAATATTGCATCTACAGGTCTTGGCATAGGTATTTTGTCCGGAACCGGTATTTCAGGATACTTTTTAGCAAACAATGCTCTAATCAAATATTTAGGTTCTCCGTTACGAATTCTCTTTAAATCTAATGGTTCTGTCATAATTAATTTTGCATAAGGATCATAATAATCGATTTCAGCCGTATTAAATGCATTTAAATATGAACTTGAACTCTCAATTGCAAAAACTTCATCCATAAATGTTAAAAAATCTATTTTATTGTTAGGTAATCTATACTTTTCAAATAATTCACTTACATCAATAGGGTTTTTTAAAACTAAATCAGGATTTAGGAAAGTATATCTCTTTACAAATTTGTCAAAATCCCAATCTTCAGCTAACAATTTATCCATTCCGCCAAAAATTAAATCTGAACTTTCTCCAACGATTACTAGCTCGTCTCCATTTTCTTTTGCCATAATTGCAGTCTTATATATTTGAGGTTCAATAGAATGAACAGGTGCACATTTTGTTTTGCATACAATTGGATTATAACGTTTATAATCTTCAAAAGAAATGTCAACCATAATTTGATTTAGCTTATATTTTTCACAATACTTTTTTGATCTATCTAATTCATCGTGATAAATTGTATCTAATTCTGTAGAAAAAGTATATGCATTACTTCCTGGTTTTAAATATGATGCTAATATAGCACTATCTTGACCTCCTGATAATAAGATTCCTATTCTATTATATTTTTTATAAAGTTCATCAAATTGTTTTTGAATTTCTTTATCTATATCTTCTGATGTTTTAACACCTATTCGTTGTTCTTTAGGTATCGCCTTATATAGTTTATGGTGCATTCCCTCATAAAAATCTACATCATCTTTAAATATATATCTATATGCTATATAAGAACTTAAACAAAAATCTTTATTTAACATTTTCATCATCTCCTTCTATATTTAGTTTGTTCTTCTTTTTAGGTATCTGTGACCAACCTCTAACTTGTTGTAAAGCTTCATTAATCTTAGTTGAAGAAATTCCTTTAGTATAAGGAAAATAGATTATCTTTATTCCCTCTTTTGCAAATTCTTCTTCATACTTATTCCATTTTTCAGTATTATACCAATCATCTCCAACAAACAAATATGAAGCGCCAAGTTTTTTACACATAGTTAATTTATCCATATCTTCTTGTGGAACGACAGCATCAACATACTTGATAGATCTAACAATTTCAGCTCTATCTTCATAAGGAATCAATGCATTTTTTCCCTTATATTGAACTAATTCATCTACCGTAACTCCTACTATTAACTTATCACATAATCCCTTAGCATTTTTTAATAAATTAAGATGTCCTATATGGAACAAATCATATACTCCCGCTGTATAACCAATTATATTTCTTTCCATTTTTTTCTCCTTTCTATAATATAGTTATATATTTCTTTACATGCATTCCCTCTATCATATACTTGAATTCTAGAAAAATAATCTTCTAATTCTCTAAGATATTCTCTTTCTTTAAATGTTCTAATAATAGAACACAATTCTTCATTAGTTCTAGCTATTGGATAAGGCCTATTAAAAAACAATTCTCCAAGTCCTCTTTCCTTTTCAAATTCATCTATATCAAAAGCATATATAAAAACAGGTCTTCGTGTTAATGAAAAATCATAAGAAGTACTAGAATAATCTGTAATCAACAAATCAGAAGCACAATACAAGTCTTGAATATCTTCATATTGAGTAACATCTATGATATTTTTATCATTAATAGTATTTTTCCTTGAAATCATTGGATGTAATCTTAATAAAAAAACAACATTTCTTTTATATTTCTTTTTTAATTCTTTAGCTATCACGCCATAATCTAATAGAAGATTAGGAGAGTTAAAATCCCCTCGAAATGTTGGAGTATATAATACAACAAAATCTTTTTCTTCTATATTATACATATTTCTAACTTCTTGTTTTCTATTATTCATTTCATCTATATTAAAAAGTACATCGTTTCTTGGAGCTCCACAATTTAATATATCACCATTGAATATCAATGAATCTATTAAAGCAATATCTGTATAATCCTTTGAGTGACTAATAAAACAATTAGTCATATTTACTTGTTTTAGGTCATATGATTTGTCATATTTTCCAAATTTTTTCATTGCTACTCCATGCCATGTGTTTATCAATGTTTGTTTTTTTCTAAAAGGTACAAATGAAGGCGGATTAATGTTTGTAATAAATACTTCGCTTGTAATCATATAATATAAACCTTTTATAGATTTTATTTTCACGTATCTAATATTCTTCTTACCTTTAAAAGCTTGTTCGTTTTCATTTATTCCCCAATAAAAAATATAGCCTAGTTTATTATTATTAGAATATTCAATTAAGGCTCGAGCATCAAAACCATATGTGCTTTTTCCTCCAAAACTTATGATAAAAACATGATTTTCCTTAATCGGAAAGATATAAAAAATTTTTAATACCTGTTTAATTAATATTTTTAAAATCTTCTTCATTTCCATTTCCTTTCTTAAATGCTTGTACTATCGTATTTTTTTGGGAAAACAATAATAATAAAATAATAATAATTAAACTATATCTAATCATTAAACTAATTGTACTATATTGTAATGAAAATAATACTAGAAAACCTATAAAAACTGTACCTATATTAATAATTGTAATCTTTTTAAAATCATAATAGTCATTGATATTATACTTCCTAGATATCAATCTATGAAAAACGTATAGCATCATATATGATATTAAAGTTGTATAGGCAGCAGATCTATATCCCCATCTATTTATAGAATAATAGTTTAATAATATATTAATTATAGCTGCAGCGACTGTACCAAATGATATATAACTTGTCTTCTTATTAAAGTATTCTATTCCAACAGGTAGCATATACATAAAAATAAAATAATTAGCTAGTGCTAATGGAACAATCAAATCGATTCCTGCCCAATACGATTTGTCAGCAATTAGTATAGTTACTTCTGGCATCACACAAATGAATCCTATTGTTAGTAAAGAAAACAACAAAACATATTTTGTCCCAGTTTTTCTAATCTCATTGATTTTTTGATTGTTAATTTTTATATAAACCCATGGTGTCCATGAACTGTCTAATGATTGACATATAACAAAAGGAATTGTACAAATCGTATAGATATAACTATAGATACCAGCATAATCAGAAGTAGTAATATTATTTATCATTATTCTGTCAAATTGCGATAGTAGCGATTGTGAAACAACATGTGGAATTAATGGTAAGCCAATTGTTAATCCATATTTCCAATAATTTTTGTTAAAAAACTCTTTGCCTTTAACCATTATTACTATTGTAATAATAATTGCAATTGCGATTATTGGAATGGCAGAACCTAATATTCTCCCAATATATCTTTCATCTGTAAACACAATTTTTATTAATAATATAGATAATAAAATATTAATAATTGTATTAAAAAAAGATATTATCAAGTATGACTTATATTTGAATTCAATGTTTAATTTTGCCGCATAAAAATAGATCAAGAAAGATCCATAACTCTGTAAAATCAATAGATTAGTAATAGTTCTACTAAATCCCAATATACTTCCATAATAATCATAAAAGATATTTCCCAAAACTAATATAATTGTTAAAAACATCAAAGCAACAGTTAGAATCGATGATAAATAATTATCAAAACTATTTTGAAAATCTATTTTCGCATTTTTTACAGTACTATACAATCCCATTCCTATTATTGCTGTAATTAATCCTTCATAAGCTATATATGTATTATAAACTCCAAAATCACTAGTACTTAGTATTCTTGTAAAAATTGGTAATGTAAAAAAAACACATCCTTTTAAAAGAATATTGCCAAACGTATACCAAATACTAGCCTTGATAGCTTTTTTATTTAAATTATCATTTTTCATCTTTAACCTCATCTATTACGACTTTATTATTAATTCCTAAAATAATGGCAAGTGGAATTGCAATAGGACTAACAAATGCCGCTTCAGATGTACTAGAAATAGCTAAATATGCTAAACATATTATTTTTGATATATATATTTTTTTATCAATTTGCAAATAGCTTTTCTGAATTTTCATAAATACTATAGCTAACATTAATAAATATGAACTAGTTCCAATAATTCCAAATTGTCCAATAATCATTGGCCAGAATGTATCAGAAACAAACCATGTATTTCCATATTCCAATCCATATATTACATTTATTCCATATTCTTGATATATTGGCGAATAGCTAACAGCAGAAAAATAAGAACCATATGTAGCAAATCCCGTGCCAACTGGAAAATAATCCACTGCTATCTTAAAACATGTTTCATTTAAAGCTTTTCGTGCACTTCCCTCTACATCTATATAGTAATAACTAATTTGATCCCATGCTAAAACTATTACTAAAATGCCAATTAAACCTAATTTTGAAATTGATATAGTTTTATTACTCTTTTTTAAATAAATAATTAAAATCATAATAGCTAATGCAGCACCAATTGCTTTAAATCTTAGGGTTGATATTAAGATAAAAAAAGTAATTAATATATATATTATTCCATGTTGATTATTATCTTCCGTTAAAATGAAGAGAGAAAGAAGAAAAATACAGGCGGCAGCTAATACTGTCGGATAGGTATAAAAAACCTGATTTGACATAATGCCAAACCTATAAGAGTTTGACGGCCATATTTTAAATAGATAATTAGCAATTGTAAATAATAAAAAAACAATAATTAAAAACTTTGTGTTTTTATTAATTTTTTTACTATAAGTCTTTATAAAACTATCGTCAAACAATAGCTGACTTAGAAGATATGTAAGAAAAAATTTATAAACTAAAAGTGCATCTGAAAAAGCAATATTAATTGGCTGATATTTGAATCTAATATTTGAATATAATCCAGAAGCAAAAAGAATAAAAGCAAGTAAAAACAATTCTGCGTTATATCTTTTAATTCTAAGATTTTCTCTTTTAATCATAATGACAATCAATGTAGGAATAGATAAAACCGCTATTATTTCATCAAAATATTGAAAAAATTTAATATATGATTGTAATAAATTTTGAAACAATAATATATAAACACATATAATAAAGAAAAAATATTTTATATAGTCTTTCTTAATCATTCAAACACTTCCTCCATCATATTCAAATATAAATAATTGATAAACCAATTTATGTTATTAATTCATTATGATAATCCATTCTCTGCTTTGGCTTCTAAGTCACATGTTGAAAGGTTATCTAATTCTTCTTTTGATACTTTTCCGTCTCTAAAGTCTCTGACAATTTTGTTTTCATACATTGAATACTTTTTCTTAGTCCAGAACTTAACTTTATGTCTTATAACCCACCATGCAGGTACCCATATATATTTATGCATTGCTGGTGATACTGAACCAATCATCCAACATTGTCTATCACAATGTCTAACTATATTTCTAACAGTGTCAGCTTTTTCTGAATTCCATAATTCATCCCATGTTTGTTCATTAAGATTTCCCATTACTTGCTTACACTTTGTACCATTACATGGCATAACATCTCCATATGGATCTATAAAAAATGTATCAAAAGCCATATCACATGGAAGAAGTCTTTTTTGACCATAAATATAGTTTATTAATCCATGATTAAAATATGCTCTAAACCATTTTTTAGGAGATTTAGAATTTAATAATTCATTAATTAATTTTTCAAAGTTTTCAGCAACCATTGGTCTATCATGAATAATGTTTTTAGCTTCTACAAAATAGAAACTATTATGAAGAGAAGCGGTTGCAAATTCCATATCCATTTCATTAGATATATTGTATAGTGGAACTAAATCGTTAGCATTTTTATCTTGTACTGTCATTCCAAATCCAACATCTTTCATTCCCATTTCTTTCAATTTCTTTAATGTTGTATAGCCTCTATTAAAACCATCCGGCAATCCTCTTATTTCATTATTAGTCTTTTCTAATCCTTCGATAGAAATTCTAATTCCAATATTAGGAAATCTTTCGGCTAGTGCAATAATTCTATCTGTAAAAAAGCCATTGGTAGATATTACTATACGATCTGATTTTTTATAAAGCTCTTCAACAATTTCTTGTAAGTCTTCTCTTATAAATGGTTCTCCACCAGTAATATTAGTAAAATACATTCTAGGCAATTTTTTTATTGTTTCTAAGCTTATTTCTTCTTCTGGTTTGCTAGGTGCTTTATATCTATTGCACATATTGCATCTAGCATTACATCTATATGTTACAATTACTGTACCATTAAGCTTTTTTTCTTTCATTTTTTCTCTCCTTTATGATATTTAAAGTTTTAATTGGGTAAAAGAAAAAATCTGTATATACAAGCTTCTCACTTAAAATCCCAATCAAAACTGGTATATATATACTTACAACTATTCCAATAATAAAATGAGCAAAATAATATGTAATTCCAAATTTTAATAAGATAATTCTAATTCCTGCCGCAAAAATAGTATGTAAAACAAATATTTGAAAAGTATATTTTTTAAAAGTATCAAAAACGATGTTCTTTTCAATTTGCTTAAATAATTCTATAATTATCATTATTTGAATAATAGCTAAAGGCACTTTTATTATTTCAATAGCAATATTATTTAACACATCTATTTTCAAATAAATAATAATCGTTATTAATAAATAAAAAATTTCATATAAGAATAATTTGTATTTATTTATTTTTCTTCTATCATCGCAATCTATAAATGTTCCTAGATAGAAATATACTCCATAACTCATTATTGATTTTATAAAATAAATTGGTATATTTATAAAAATAGATATTATCTTTAAAACACTTAATAATATAAATATTATCTTCTTATCATTATTAAATAATTTTTCTATTACTGGAATAATTAAAAAAACAGATAATAAAGCATATAAGAACCAGTATGGCGACATTGGATTATTGAATATTCCTATTAATTCCTCTATTCCTTTTGGTGTATTAACCGAATTTGAAAAGCAAATATTAATTCCTAAATATAAAAGATAAAAGAAAAAATATGGAATTGCTAAATTAATAATCTTATTAACCACAAATATCTTATATTGTTTCCACGAAAATTCTTTTTTCTTCTTTTGGTATAGCGTTCCACTTAATGCTATAAATAAAGGCATATGAAATATGTAAATAAGCCAATTAATTAAAGATGTAATAACAATATTATTATCTATACTAGCCTTTTGAAGGCTCTGTATAAGATGTCCTATGCAAACTAATAAACACGCAAAAGCTTTTGTATAATCAATCCACTTAATTCTTTTGTCCATACAATCCCTCTATTTTTTTTTCTCATATAATCTTAAATATATTTTAAAAATCTCATTGTAATAATGCTCTGTATTATAATATTTTTCTGCAAATTCTTTTGATTTCTTACTCATTTTTTTTACTAGGTTTTCATCATCAAATAATAATAAAATTTTATTACGTAATTCTACAATATCATTGTATTGATAAATAAATCCATTTTCATGATCAACTATCAATTCTGGTATTCCACCCACATTGGAAGCTATAACCGGTTTGCCAATTGCTAATGTTTCTAATATAGAATATGGACAATTTTCATAACATACGCTTGGAACAACAACGAATTTACATTTTCTAATTACTTCTATCATTTCTTCCTTATTTAAAAATCCCAAAAGTTTTACTCTATTACTTAAATTATTTTCTTTAATAATTCTTTCAATTGCCTCTTTCTCGGGTCCTTCTCCAGCAATATATAATAATCCAGTATCTAGTTTTGAAAAAGCTTTAATTAAATTTAATATACCTTTTTCCCTAGATAACCTTCCAAAATATAGTGCATATCCCTCATCTTCTGTCTCTATATCATAATCATTAATATATATTGAATTATGCAATGATATAATTTTTTTTTCATCAATACCATCTTCAATAAATTTTCTTCTATAAAACTCACTTGGCGTAATAATATAATCTATTGTTTTAAAATAAATTTTGCTTTTTCTATAATAATAATTCTCTATAGCTCCTAATATACTTTTTAAAGTTGAATTCTTTATGCATCTCTTTTTTATACAATTACTATAATGACCATTCATACATTTTTCACATAAATTTTTATCCGAATCCATCATTGTAATCGCCGGACATATAGTTTGAGCATCATGTGCTGTAAAAATCATAGGAATATTTCTTTTCTTACATGGTTCAATAATAGAAGAAGAAAGTTGTCTCTGAAAATTATTTAGATGTACAATGTCTGGCTTAAATTCTTTAAGCGCTTCTTCCATTACTTTTTTGTTTTTTTTCGAATAAACAACATCAAAAGCTTTAAAAATATTTTTACTATTCATGTCACTTGATTCAACAAAGTATTCTTTATCGCCAGTGCTAATATTCTTTTCATCTTTCATTGAAAAATACGCCACTTCATGGCCATGCTCTTTTAATAATTGTCCAAGCTCAAAATAGTATTTTTCAGATCCACCCTTATTCCAATGAAATTTATTGACTAGTAGTATTTTCATTTTTCAAAAACCTTCTTTTAAAAATAATAATTCCACAATCAAATAATATACTCAAAACTATTGTACCAATTAATACTATAATACAAGTTAAGATGTAAGAAAGATACTCATTATCAAATATATTATTTAAAGAAATTCTTTCTAATATTCTATATATAAACATATGAGATAAATATATGTTTAAACTAATTTTACTTATAAATAAAGTTACCTTATTGTCTAATAATAAAGATTCAAAAGATATTCCATATGAAATAACAACTATACTAAACCATAGTATTTGTATAGTATTTATTAATTTGTTATTTATTTGAATAAAAAAGCAAATACATGCCACTATTAAAAAAAACAAACTAACCACTCTATTCTTATTTAAAAGCTTAATAATATAATCCTTATATAAAAATATTAGTCCTCCTACACAGAAAAATATAAAGCAAAAAAACATATTGGTTCTTTCAACATTAAAATAATAAATGCATGATAAATTCATTAGAAAAGCTAAAACTGTAAAAAGCCATGCTCTCTTATATAAAGAAAACATATAAATAAAAAATGGAAACATAAGGTAAAAAATGAATATAATACCTATAAACCATCCTACTCCTATTACATGCAAACTCGTAGGAATGAATCCAAATAATAACGTTATATCAGCAAATCCTTCAATTAATGATGAAACATTATGTTCTATTAAAACATCAACAATCACTAAAAAAAAGAAAAAAGGTAAAATCCTATTGATTCTTTTAGAATAAAATTCTTCTATTGTTATCGTATTTGTTTTAAATCTCTCAAAATATCCACAAAACAAAGAAAATGAAGATAACATCATAAACAAAAAAACAAAATTTGTAAATTTAGTTATTATTTGAGTAGCAGTTTTATTAATGCTATATTCTCCGTTTGTGAGAATGTGCATAAGAACTATTCCTATACAAGCAAACATTCTTATTCCATTTAATGAATTATATCTTTTCATTATTGATAACCTCTATTTATATAATTCTAATGTTTTGTCAACAACGTCATCCCAATTATACTTATTTAATATAAAACTAGATGCTTCTTTTTTATAGTCTTCTACCTTATCTTTATTATTAACTAAATATTCTATTTTTTCTTTTAAATTTTCTATATTTGATTTTTCAAATATAATACCTTTATCTTCTATTACCTGTGTGCATTCTTCAATATTTGAAGTTAAGCAACAATTACCATAGCTCATTGCTTCTAATAAACTAAGTGGCATTCCTTCTAAATCACTTGGAAGAACATAAATATATGAATTGCTATATAATTCCTCTAATTCTTGTCCTTGAGTAAATCCAGTAAATATTATATTTTCATTGTCATTTGCTTTTTCCAATAATTCTCTATAATACTCATTGGTATCACTTGCACCACCAACAATAACTAGCTTTTTATCAGTTTTTATTTGATTATAAGCATCAATCAAATAATGTATTCCTTTTTCAGGAACGATTCTCCCTAAAAATAGAATGTAATTATCTTTTTCAAGATTATATTTATTTTTAATTATATTTGCTTTTCTTATCTTTGGTTTTGAAACGCCATTTGGAATAAAGAGTGTTTCCCTATCATACTCTTTTTTAAAATAGTCTTGTACGTTTTTACTTAATACAATTATTTCATCAGCATATTTGGCTGCAACTTTTTCACCATGTTTAATATACTTGGTTGCAAATCCACCCCATTTAGCTCTTTGCCAATCTAAACCGTGTATAGTAACTACAACTTTTTTCTTAGAAAAAAATTTAATTATCCAAAGCCATGCACTAGGTCCTTCAGCATGATAATGAACAACTTCTGCTTTTGAGAAAAGAATGCATATTGTAGCAAAAAAAGAAGACGTCATTGCTGCTAGTCCTTTTTTGTCTATAGTCCATACTTTTTTTATTTTTACACCTTTATATTCTTTAATGTCTTCTTGTTTTAATTCACTATTCATAACATGTTTTCCACGTCTATTATAACAAGTAACATCATGGCCTTTCGCAACCATTCTAGTTGACAATTCTTCAACAACTATTTCAACTCCACCTTCTCTAGATGGAATTCTTTTATGTCCTAACATCGCTATTTTCATATTATTTCCTTAAACCAATTATTTGTTAAAAAAATAAGGATAATCTATTTTTAATTATCCTTATCTTATTCTGCTCCTTTTCTATGTAATACAGCATGAAATGTTTTGAAGAATAGTATAATGTCCATTATTATATTACAATTATTTGAATAATAGCTTTCTAGCTCCAATCTTTCAACAAATGTTGTATCAGATCTCCCGGACACTTGCCAAAGTCCAGTAAGTCCTGGCTTTGTTTTAATTATATCTTCATAGTAATCTGCTATATCATCTCTTTCTCTTGGTAGATAAGGTCTATTTCCAACTACACTCATTGTTCCTGCAAGTATACACCATAGTTGTGGAAGTTCATCAAGAGACGTCTTTCTTAAAAACTTTCCAAGTTTTGTAATTCTTGGATCATCTTTAAGTTTTTTATTAACTCTATATTCTTCTGCTAGTTCTGGATTTTCATCTAGTATTTTATATAATGCATCATCTGCATTTGGAATCATTGATCTAAATTTATAAAATCTAAATTCTTTTCCATCTTTTCCAATTCTATCTTGAACAAATATCACTGGAGCAAAGTCTCCATTAATCATATTTATAATTTTCACTATTACAATCATTGGAAGAAGTATTATTTGTCCAACAAGAGCAATAATAATATCCAGTATCCTCTTTACGATAATATATGAATAATGCCAGAATTTTCTTAGCAGTTTTCCTTCTCTTTTATAAACAATTAAATCATTTACCTTTGAATAGGTAAAATCATATGTTATTTCTTTATCTTTAGTATCAATGTCATCTATTTTAGCCACTTGTACATCCCCTTATTTATTTAAAAATAAGAATTTATAATTGATACGTTTATCCTTATTATCTTTTTTTAATTCATTATA
>JAEEGL012480559.1_pt1 | contig 25377 bp, 26 predicted proteins | sample 9134231 | NCBI WGS metagenome assembly JAEEGL01 (sample SAMN16246548, study PRJNA631951) | gut metagenome | biome: gut microbiome; feature: rumen; material: fiber-attached | host: Bos | place: Iran: Karaj | collected 2018-10
TGCTGCAATGGCAGAACTCCAGCAGCAGTACAAGGAGATGGTGGAGGAAGGCGAGGTGAAGACCGTCAAGAAGTTCGCCCACCAGTTGGCTTACAATGTGATTCCCCAAATCGACGTGTTCCAGCCCAATGGCTACACGAAAGAAGAGATGAAGATGTACAACGAGACGCGCAAGATCATGCATACCGATGCCAAGTGCTCGGCTATGTGTGTACGTGTCAGCTCTCTTCGTTCCCACTCTGAGTCTGTGTGGATCGAGACAGAGAAGCCCATCAGCGTCGAAGAGGCACAGAAGGCTATTGCCGCTGCCCCTGGCTGTACGCTGAAAGACGATCCTGCTACCCTGACCTATCCCATGCCGCTGGAGACGGCCGGCAAAGACGATGTCTACGTTGGCCGTATCCGCAAGGATCTCACCGACGATTGCGGTCTGACCTTCTGGCTCTCAGGTGATCAGATCCGTAAGGGTGCAGCCCTGAATGCTGTGCAGATTGCAGAGTACCTCGTTAAGGTTGGTAACGTTAGATAATTGATAGTTGGTGGAGGGTTGAAGGTTAAAGGTGGAGGGAGAAATGATTAAGAGGTTCAATACCGCATCAGTCTCTATGCTTGATAGATTTCTTTCTGTCTATAGAAGTATTCTCCCTCCACCCTCCACCCTCCACCTTCCACGAATATTCCTCTTTCCTCTTTCCACTTTCCTCTTTACTTTCCTCCTAACATCCTGCGGTGGAGGCGATGATGATGGCCGACGGCTGGGAGAAATCATCGTTGGTACTTGGCAACGAGGCTGGGGAGAGGGTGATGTCATCATCGAAGGTGAAACGGATCTGACACCCGAGAACTTCACCTACGATCAGTTCGTATTCAACGATGATGGCAGCTATAACGGTATGGTGCGCAAAGGTACCTTTGTTGCCTACGATACTAATGGCAACGTTATCATCGACGGAAGCTACCAGTGTGACAATCACAACATGAGGCTGGAGCCCAATGGCGAAGCAAAGATGTTGGCACAAGTGGTATTCTTCACCGACACAACCCTCCAACTGAAATACACGTTTGAAGAATACAACATTAGCGTCACCTTCATCATCCGCAAGATTCTATGAGGAAAGAGGAAGGTGGAAAGAGGAAGGAGACTACTCTTCCTCCTCTACTTCGTCAGCATGAAAAACATAATTGATCGTTACTTGGCTGTAAGCTGAGAAATACCCCAGACAACCTCCCGTAAAGTTTGCGACGGGATTGGTATTAGTGTTGTCCATGATCTGCATGGAATACAGATAGTCGTAGGCTCGTCTGTCGATAGCACGGAGCTCTATGCGCAACTTATCCCCCTCGACCAGCATATCCTTATCGTCGCTATCTTCTCTGGCAATAGAAAAGAGCTGTTGCAGTTCCTGGTTCGGATTCTGATCGTCACGCTTCACAGCCCAACGGTATCCGAGATTATTGCGATAGATGTGTGCAAAGTACCAGTTGTCCTCGTTGGGGATATCCTGAAACAGCAACTCTCCCATAAGGAATCGCTGATTCATAATTTTCTTCCAAAGGAAGTGGAATCGGTTGATCTTCGGCATGCGCTGCATGGTAGAGGTAGACATGAAATGATGACCATCCACATCCACATCGATCTGATACGTCACACCCTCCTTACCTTTGGCCTTAGCCCTGTATATACCGTTTTTACTATGGATCAGTTTAGTTTCTGTACCATCATCGCCAGTTATGACTACGTTGGCATCGGTTATATCACTCGTGGTCGTATTATCGTCCATATCCTGCGTCCGACTGACGCGAACCGTCATCCCTTCAGTGGAAACGGAGGCCTCCACCACATAGATCGGCTCCACACTGCGATAGTCGATGTCAATCTCTTTCTCACACCCTACTAACCCTAATATACCTAATATCCCTAATATCCCTATCCTCTTCATCTCTCAAAATTGAATATTAAACGACACCGAAGGCACGATACCAAACAGCGAGAACTGCTTCGCCTTCGTGCGAGCCCCATCGGCACTATCCTCGAAATTAATCAGATAGGGGTTGTACCTATTATATATATTATAGATGCCAAACACCCATTCCTTCTCCACTTTCCTCTTTCCACTTTCCACATTCCTCTTTCCTCCAACCTTATACACCGCACTCACGTCCAGTCGGTGATAGTCTGGCGCACGATAGCCATTACGCTCGGAATAATAGTAGATCCAATTGTCGATCACCTGATACTTACCGCTGGGAGCCGTGAAAGCCTGACCACTATTGAACACCCAGGCTGCATTGAAGGTCCAACGGTTGTTCAATCGGTACATACCCACGATGTTGATATCATGCCGACGGTCGTTATTGGCGTCATACCATTGCCCGCCGTTGATACCGTCGATACGGGTCTTCGACCAGGAGAGGGTATAACCAATCCATCCCGTCAGCCTTCCGCTGTTCTTACGGGCACAGAGTTCTACACCGTAGCTCTTGCCATCGCCAGCCAGCACCAGACGCTCTATCTCTATCTCACTGCTGAACGACTTTCCGTCGCGATAGTCAAGCACATTCTGAATCTTCCTGTAATAGCCCTCAATGCTGAAGTCATAGTCCTGCTCAGGCGTCATCATATAGAATCCCCCACTCCACTGGTCTGCTATCTCAGGCTCCACGATATTACTGCTCATCGTATAGCGGTCGAAGGGGGTCGATGTGCTCTGGTTCCTGAGGGCATGCAGATTCTGCGAAGTCCGTGCGTAACCCAGTTTGACGCTGGTCTGCGACGTAGGCTGCCAACTGATGCTGGCACGAGGTTCCAGCGTGACGTGGGTCTTCACGATCTGATTATCACCGTAGTTGTAATACCAGCCGATCTCTCCGTTGTCCTCGATGTCGTAATAGAGCGAGCCGCCAAGGGGTGAGAAAGCGTTCAGTCTCAGTCCGAGCGAAGCCTGCAGATCCGGGCGCAGATTGAATGTTCCGTTCACCCAACCTGTATTCTCCCAGGCACGACGCTGCTCCTTGTTGTATTTGTTCAGCACCTGCCACTCGGCCGACTTCACGTTATAGAGCGAAGTCTGCAAACCGGCCTTCAACTGATGTGGACCCATGACGATGTGGAAGTCCTGCCTGAGACTCATCTGCCGGATATGTCCCTTATACCAGAGGTTCATCCGCAGGAAGTCTACCCCGTTGTCTGTCAGATAACTGCTGTAATAGGCGGTCGTCTGAGCGTAGGAGTCGCCCTTGAAGTGGTGCACCCATTTCAGATTGGCCGTCATATTGCTCCACCGGATATCCGTCATCTTCTCCACCGCCGTACGGTCGTGACTGGTGAAGAAGGTCAGATACACCTGGTTCCTGCTGTCGAGCGTCCAGTCGAGCTTCGCGTTGACATCATAGAAGTAGAGCGTATTGTCCCTGAAGTCTTTCGAGGCTTTCAGAAAGAGGTCCATATACGTTCTTCGGGCTGTCACCAGCAACGAGGCTTTGTCCTTGAAGATAGGTCCCTCAAGCGTACCTTTGGCAGAGAGCAGACCGACGGTAGCGCCCCCGTGCCAGTTGTGTTTGTTGCCGGTCTTACCCGTGATGTCGAGTACTGCCGAAGAAGCTCCGCCATACTGTGCTGGCAACAGGCCCTTGTAAAGGGTGGCAGAAGCTAGCGCATCTTCATTGAAAGCAGAGAAGAGTCCGGCCAGATGGCCTGAGTTGTAGACGGGCGCCAGGTCGAACAGCACCTGATTCTGTGCCGAAGTACCACCTCTCACCTGGAAACTGCTCGAGGCATCACTCTCAGCCTTCACGCCAGGCAGCAGCTGGATGGAGCGCATAATGTCCGCCTCACCAAACAACTGCGGAGCCGATGTCAGATCCTCCAACTGCAACACCTCAGCACCCGTCTGCACGTTCTGGATACGCTGACGGGCTGAGTTAGAGGTGACGACCACCTCGTCCAGCCGTTCTGTCCGGATGGTGTCGTTATCCGCTACGGGCAACGCTAAGAGGGCTGTGGCAAGAAGGCTTCCTACTGTCACTACGGATTATTTCTTCTGATAAAGCACCGAGAGCGTGGGCTTATACGTGTTTTCCAACGTGACGGTGATAAAGCCGCCCTTCGTCTCGAACTTGGCAATCTTATGATCGTCCTTCAGCATCGGACAGTTAGGCCAGGCACCGAGCGACTTCTCGAAATCATCGCGCAGCTGCTGCCACATGTGGCGCGTACTGTCGTTGGTCGAGATCTGATAGTTCTCCTGAAGAGCCGTCAGACGACCGTCTGTCTGAGCTATCACCAGTCGGTAGTTAAGAGCAGGATTGCCCATGACCACCATCGCGCCCGTCGTGTCCGACTTCGCTGAGTCAACAGCAAACCCGCGTGCTGCCATCGAGTCGCAGAACGTCTGGAAAGGCAGATCCATCGACAGTCCGCGATAGTCCAGAGAATCAGGCTGGTCATTGCCGCAGGCTACCAGCATCAGAAAGGCCACCAGGGCCACCATTGTCTTTTTCATATATGATCGTTTGTTTGATTGATTAATCGCTTAGAATGCCGTCAGCGTGTAGAGATAGACCACCGCAGCGGGAACGGCCATCAGCGTAGAGTCGAAGCGGTCGAGCATACCACCGTGTCCGGGCAGGATATGACCGGAGTCCTTGATGCCGAGGGTACGCTTAAAGAGACTCTCTACCAGATCGCCCCAGGTGCCGAAGACCACGATGACCAGTCCTATGCCTGCCCACTCGACGACACTCAGCCCCAGCGCGTTCTGCTCATACTGCTCCAGCAGATACCACACCAGCACGGCGACGATAATTACCAGGATACCTCCACCGATGCTACCCTCCCACGACTTACCCGGGGAGATGCGGGGGAAGAGCTTATGCTTGCCCAACAGCGAGCCACAGATATAGGCGCCTGCATCGTTGATCCAGAGGAACACGAACACCGATAGAGGAACGGACCACACGAAGTGGATGCCTGAAGCGTCTGACTGGAACGCCAGCACGTTCAACAGCGAGAACGGCAGTGCGATGTAGAGCTGGCTCATCATCGTGTAGGCCCAGTCGTGAACGGGGTCTTCCTGTTTCAGATAGAGCTCCGACACCATCAGGTAGATCAGCGTAACCAGATAAGGGATGAAGACGGCTGCTGGGGTCATACCGCTATTATAGCCGGCCATCGCCAGGAAGAGGTAGGTGCCTGCCACCGTTGTGATCAACGGGTTGACGGCCACACCCTCACGCTCGTTCACCAGTCCTGCAAACTCCCAGATGGTCATACCTGTCACCAGTGCGAACAGGAATATCATCGCCTCTAGTCTCAAAAAGCAACTCACAATCGCGGCCACGAAAAACACCGCTGTTATCGTACGTACTATGAAATTCTTCATATCTATTCTCCTTCCTCTTTCCTCTTTCCACTTTCCTCTAAATCAGCTTGCTCAGCAAGCTCCTTAGCTCTCTCCTCGGCCATGCGCTCGGCATCGACACGCATCTGAGCCTCGAGCAGCTCCTCAGCACGACTCGTCCAAGGACGCTTGCCGAAGATCTTCTCCACATCCTCAGCGAAGATCACCTCACGGTCAATCAACAACTGCGCCAGCTGGGCATGACCCTCCTTATGCTCGGTCAGGATCTTCTTCGCACGCTCATACTGCTCGTTGATCATCCGCAGCACCTCGTCGTCCATGATCTTAGCGGTCGTCTCGGAATAAGGCTTCTGGAACTGATACTCGGCATTATTATAGTAGCAGATGTTAGGCAGCTTGTCGCTCATACCGGCAAAGGCTATCATACCGTAGGCCTGCTTCGTGGTACGCTCCAGGTCGTTCATCGCACCCGTAGAGATATGACCCACGAACAGCTCCTCAGCCGCACGGCCACCGAGCAACGAGCACATCTCATCGAGCATCGCCTCCTTCGTCTGCAGCACACGCTCCTCAGGCAGATACCAGGCAGCACCCAAGGCCTGACCACGCGGCACGATCGACACCTTCACCAACGGGTTGGCAAACTCCGTGAACCACGAGATCGTGGCATGACCAGCCTCATGGATGGCGATAGAACGCTTCTCCTGCTCGGTCATCACCTTCGTCTTTTTCTCCAGACCACCGATGATGCGATCTACGGCATCGAGGAAGTCCTGCTTCTTCACCGTCTGCGAGTTATGACGGGCAGCAATCAGGGCCGCCTCGTTACAGACGTTGGCGATATCGGCACCCGAGAAACCAGGCGTCTGACGAGCCAGGAAGTCGATATCCACACTGTCGTCCGTCTTCACGGGCTTCAGGTGCACCTTAAACACCTCCTTGCGCTCATTCAGGTCGGGCAGGTCTACGTGAATCTGACGGTCGAATCGTCCTGCACGCAGCAGTGCCGAGTCGAGCATATCGGCACGGTTCGTGGCTGCAAGGATGATCACACCGCTGTTAGTTCCAAAGCCGTCCATCTCCGTCAGCAAGGCATTCAGCGTGTTCTCACGCTCGTCGTTACCACCCATCGCGGGATTCTTCGAACGGGCACGACCCACAGCGTCGATCTCATCAATAAAGATGATACAGGGCGACTTCGTCTTCGCCTGCTGGAACAAGTCTCTCACACGCGAGGCACCCACACCGACGAACATCTCCACGAAGTCGGAACCCGACATCGAGAAGAACGGCACACCAGCCTCTCCGGCCACAGCCTTCGCCAACAGCGTCTTACCCGTTCCCGGAGGACCTACCAGCAGCGCACCCTTGGGAATCTTACCACCCAGTTCGGTATATTTCTGCGGATTCTTCAGGAAGTCCACAATCTCCTGAATCTCCTGCTTGGCACCAGCCTGACCAGCCACATCCTTGAACGTGATGCCCAGGTCGCCACCCTTCTCATACATCTTAGCCTTCGACTTGCCGACGCTGAACACATTGCCCCCCATGCCGGCGCCTCCACCGCCCATACGGCGCATGAAGAAAATCCACAGCACGATGATGAAGAGAATCGGGAACATGTTATAGAAGATCATGTTCAGGAAGTCGTTCTCCTTACGGTTCTCATACGTATAGTCGCCCGTAAAAGTCTTCGCCTCCTTAGCCTGGTTGATAAACTCCTCCACCTGGTCTATCGAGCCGAACTCCACCTCCACGAACGGATCCTTACCCGTCTGCTGGGCACTCTGGTGAAACACGTCGCGGATATGCTCGGGCTTCACGTACATCTTCAGGTTACCCTGCGTCTTGTTGATCACAATCTTCGAGGCATAGCCGTGTTCGATCATCGACTTGAAGTCCGAATACGTCGCCGTCCTGCTCACACTACTGTTCTGTGGTCCGCCACTTGAGAAATACAAGAGTCCCAGCGCCAGGATGGCGATGGCATAGATCCAGTTCATATTGAACTTGGGCATATTCATCTTCGGCCCGTTTGTATTATTTTGTTTATTATCCATTCAATCTGTTTTTTTACCTTTTTACTTTTTTACCTTTTTACCTTTAATCAACCTCCTCGATTCTCGTGAGCTCAGCATCCTCCCACAAGTGTTCCAGGTCGTAATACGCCCTCACGTCGGGCAGGAAGATGTGCACCAGCGCGTCGCCATAGTCCATCGCCACCCACTGGGCGTTCTCCAGACCCACCACATGCATCGGTTTCTCCTTCAGCCGTTCGCGGCACATGTCGCCAACCGACTCGCAGATAGCCTCCACCTGAGTGGGAGAGCCACCTTCGCAGATGATGAAATAGCTGCTGATCGTACCGCCGATCTTCCTCAGGTCAGCCACCACGATGCCGCTGCCCTTCTTTTCCTGTATCGCTTCTATAATCGTCTTTACCAGTTCGTTCATATATTAATAATGTATTATAGCGTGCAAAGGTACTGTAATTCGGGCGAAATGCAAAATAATTTAGGAAAAATTGGGTATTTTGATAAAAAAATCCCCAAAAAGTTTTGGCGATTCAAGAAAAAGCACTACCTTTGCACCCGCTTAACGGAACAAGAGTGTTCTGAACGGCATTTGACATTGGGGTATGGTGTAATGGTAACACTACAGATTCTGGTCCTGTCATTCTTGGTTCGAGTCCGAGTACCCCAACCCATTAGACCGCTAAGTCGTTGAAAACCAACAACTTAGCGGTCTTGCTTTTTCAAAATTCCCGTGATTTTCCCGTGATATTGCCGCGATTATCATCTTACAGGAAATCTGCGCCTACTCAAAATTATAAGGATAACGGTCATTTTGAGGGTCTTCTACCATCCAAATCCGACCTTTTTTTGTAATTTTGCCACCAAATATCAAAAAGTAACATATGAAAAAGATAAAATCACTATTCTGGAGGCTGTGGTACCGTCTGTACCCTACTCCGTCCTGATATACCAGGCCAGAGGCCCTGGCTATCGCAAAGAAATACAATCTGGAGTACGAAATCATCAAGGCGATGGATCACGGATGCACGCCTGACGAAGCCTTACAGGAATGGGATATTTTTCCAAATAGTTCTGAATAGCCGCTATACAGAACCCAACTATATATAGAGGATGTGTGTCCACATTATCCACATTGTCCACATTATGGATAATGTACACGTGTGTACATTGTGGATATTGTACACATTGTGTACATTGCGGACAATGCCCACAATGAATACAAACATACAAAAGATATATCCAGTTCCAAATAGCCGCTATTTAGAACTTTTGTATTATCCAACCATGAGATTATTTCAAAATCATGCTTCAACATATTCAATTCAGGCTAGTACTCCAGCCCTCATTTCCTCCAATGATTTACTAATTCTTTCAAGAATGGCCTTCTCTTCCACAAGGTTTTACTTCCGGTGCCTTGCCGTGGCATTGTGTAGTTTTGAATCGCCTCAGTCTCTTTCTAATGGCCACTTCTTTTTTTTCAAGGGTGACCATAGCTCCCTCCAGGTTGCATTTCCATCTCAGGCTACAATCTCTCACGGACGATGCCCGCCCTGTCCCTGGGTGCTCTAATTACAGGTTGTCATAGCCCCATTGTGCCGTCGCCACACATCATCCATACGTCTATGCCACGATATCCGTCACTAATCGCCGTTCTGTTGCCTTTCATTTTTGATGGCGGGTTCTGCTTATATTTTTCCTTTGCAAAGGTAGCCTAAGTGTCATCCGTCAAGTACCACGATGTTATTGCTTCACAAATTTCTCAGCAGCCTTCCGCATTTTTATCTTAACGGTAAACCTAATAAAAATGTGGTATTCCGATAAATTTGCTTGTAATTCCTTGCCTTTTCATGACTTGTTCTTATTGGCTCTTATATGCACGTAAAAATTAATAAGTTAAACCCTTTAAAAATAAAAAGTTATGGCAACGAACAACAATTTTACAGTGACTGGAATCGTAGCAGTAGATGCTCAGGTTAAGAACAATGGCAACGGCAGCGTATGGGGCAAATTCCCGCTTTCTATCCGCACCACAGTCAAGGACAAGGACGGCAACGAGAAGAAGATCTCCGCCCTGCAGGATATCGAGGTAGCAACCAAGGAAGGTTCACCGAAGTTGGATCTCCTTAAGAAGGGCACACTCATCAAGGTTACCGGCTTTTTCTCTCCCAGAGTATACACCGGCAAGGATAACCAGGAACATTCAGCAATCTCCTGGAAGGCTACCGCCATTGAGAAGATTGAAGTAAAGGAGGAAACTCAGGAGGCTTAGCGAAGCCTCCTTTCTACAATTAAGTTGATATACGTTAGATTTTTAGTTTAACAATCTGCGAGGGCTGGATGAGAATCCCGCCCTTTTTTCATGCTATTCTATCATTTTCCAGATCTTACGATTCTGGCGGTGTTTTATCGAGATCGACGGAAAACACCTCATTTGGGGGATTATGCAGGCTTCTGAAGCCTGTATAATGCTTCAATACTCGCGTATTTGCTATCAAAACCGACCTTGTGGCCGAATATGAGAAAAATAAACAGCCTGGTAAGGCTCTATGCCGCCAATACTTGACGGCACCCGAAACAGGGTGAGGGTCTTTCCTGGCTTATCTTCGTCCGTCCGTGCGTATTTCCACCGTTGACGGTTCATAACGCTTTCTGACAAGTCCTTTTCCCTTGCAAAGGTAGGGCAGACCGTTGCCACACCAAGAACCGTGCCTATTCAGGGACAAATTTTCCGGCAGCCTTCCGCAGATTGTGCCAATCTGGGTATTCCATAAAATTTATCGCTGAATTTCTTGGCTTAGGCCACTATTAGTCAGCTCCTTTATACCAGCAAGGAAAAAGACTCAAAGCGATATGAAGTCGATGACGACTGGAAATTTTGAAACACACGGCTGACTTTGATAAGAAAAGACACCTAAAAAGGAAAAGATCTTAAGCTCCATTCAGCCGATAACTCGCAAAACAAAAAAGGGTGGGTAATTCAGGGGTAGAATGATGGGCAGGTTCCATGTAACGGCGGTTCGAGTCCGCTCCCATCCACAAATAACAAAATAAAACCGCAGCCGACGGGATATAAAACAGGCATAAAGAATATGGCACCAACAGTAAGTAAAGTGATGATCGGTGACTGGCTGTTAGTTGACGGCAAGGTCACGAAGGTAACGAAAGAGAACATCGACTATGTTCTGAATACCCTTTGCCAGCCCCTGCCCCTCACTCCAGAATTTTTTGAGAAGAACGGCTGGGAACATCAGAAGTCTGACTTCTATGATGGTTACTACTTCGTCAATGAGGATCTCTACGAGATGCACGCCCATGAGTTCAATGATGGCATGTGGCAGGTAGAATATGACAACATCGAAATGAGCGGCATCCCAACAATGAGCGTGAATGTCTGCTGGATCCATGAGGTTTGCCGGTTCCTGGAGTTTTGCGATATCAGTGGAGAAATGATCAAACATGTCGAGTATAAGGGCTATGTATGATAATTGTTACAAGTAACTACGCAATCAAGGTAACGGGAGCTTAACCAACTCCCATTAAATACTCTACAATATGGAACATTTGACAGATTTTGAGCTGCTGCTCGTTGGTGCATCAATCGCCACTTTCTGTTTCGGGTTCAACACCTTCGTTAAAGAGATATTTTTCAAGGGTACCAAATCTTCAAAGCAATGAAAGAGCATACTATTGGTGAAATCTGGACTGATAGGATTGACGGCCTGCAGGTGGTGACAATCGCCGATGCCGGAAAGGTAGGATGCAAGGCCTGCGCCTTCGCTACCTCTGCAGGTGGCGCCTGCCCTGGCGCGGTCTATGATCGGCATCCATGCTGCGCCTCTGACCGCGAAGATGGTCATGAAGTCTACTACAAGTTGATTGCCCATGTCCCGGAAGCAATAGCCCGGCCTCTGGTCTTCAGAACATTCGGCTCAGTACCATTCAAATCAAATTAGCTATGAAAGGGAGATTGATATATGTCGTCGAGGGCATGCTACTTGCCACCACAACGGCCAGTTTTCTTCTGGCAGTCTATGTAATGCTGACACTGAGCAACATGCATTGAATTGGATAATAATTTACATTATTGGCTTTTCCAATAGCCATGTGTACACTGCGGACATTGTACACACTGCGGACATTACGGACATTGTACACATTGTGGACAATGTGGATAGTGTGGACATTGTACACATGTGTACAATCTAATGATAGAGGAAGAAGGAGAAGAGGAAGACACCTGGACCGCCCAGGTAGAAGAAGGGAAGAAGAGGAAGAAGAAATTATCACATCAGCGCTTGTTCGCAAAAACTCCTTTCTTGTAAATATCTTTTACAATTGGATTGAAAAATGAACCTTCTGCCTTGTAATCACACGCTGGGTAGGTTCTCCATTGGGAACAACATAGGAAACGATTAGAAATAGGGCCTTGCATCTTCATTAAACTACCGCACTTGGGACATATCTGCCTCTTGATAAGTATTATCTGGTCTTTTTCATCCAGCATCTCTGAATTGTCCTGTCTTTTCTTAACAGCCTCGAAAGAATAATCCTTTTCCGGGGTAATAGGAGAGGAAGAGGAGGAAGAAGGAGAAGAAGGGGATGCAGGACGAATGGTATGAGGAAGAGGAGAAGGAGAAGAAGGCCTTCCATCGGTGTGGGCAGGAGAAGATGGGGAAGAAGAAGAAGGGAAAGACTCTCTGACTATCTGGCCATTGCTTGGACGTGTTAAATTGGCTGCGGTCTTGCGTGTCAGTTCAAGTAAAGTATTTTCCACGTGCTTCAAATCATTGATGGCTTGTGTTACCTCCACCGGAATGGTACTGGAGGACTGGCGAGGATCGCCATTGAGGGAATTGAGAATCTTGAGCGAGATCTCCACAAAGTCAACCTGGGTCAGGTTATACTTCGTGCAGTACTCCTTGACCTGATCGTGCAGCTTCTCTGAGACGTTGATCGAACGCTGCTTGACTGTGCGCGGCTTGGATGCCGCCTTGCTCTTCCTTGCCATTATCCTTGCTAATTTCCGGCAAAGGTAATAATAAATAATCACACCTGCAAGCATCCGCATGCGCAGTTAGTATTATTTACAGAAAATTAGTGAAAGTTAATTGAAAGTTCACCATTTTCCGAGTGCAGTATGGCAATTCACACTCCATGATGACTGCGAGTCCCCCGCAGTCTCTTAGGGTCTCATTGTTAATCTATCCTAAATAATCGGCAGGTTCCTTGCACATCTCAGAAATAATGCCTAAATTTGCACTCGAAGTACTGACATTCTCGTGCAGTAGTGCAGGAAGTGCTCTGGGTAATACACGCTAAATATGAACTTTCAGTTCAATTTACACGGTATTCCACTCGCCTCCCTGCCCAGTTCCTGGGATTGCGATGGCTCCTATCGTCGCAATCGCTTTTCCTAAGATTCCGCTCTGGTTTGAGCATCATTTCCTGTTTTTCCAATCGTCCTTTGGACGGCAATAATGGTTAGAATGAAGAAGGAAGAAGAAGAGAAAAAAATCCCTGAAAACATGCCCAGCCGGAAATCTCCAGTCAGGACTTTCAGGACGACTCAGCAGGTAGAGAACTCCCTGGTCAAGATCATGAATCTGCCCGGGTTCCCGAGGGGACAGCGGGGAGTACAGTCGTGTGCCATCAGGTATGCCATCAATCACTTCATTGAAGGGAAGAGGGCTGTGGATCTGAAGGAGGCAGACGGACTTATCAAGTGCATCTCCGAGAATCGGGAGCCTCTGCAGGAATCACTGTATGCCATTACTGCAGCCAATGCTGATTTGAGGAACGTGGCAACAAACATCAATGATATTGTAAAACGGCTTCTTATGATTAATAAGATGATAAACAAGTCTGGTGACAAGCAGCTGCTTGCAGACTTCGTAAGGGTTATGGAGAAGCTGACGAAGTTCCAGGATGATATCGATGCACAGAGTGCGAAGGTGGTAGAGGCGCATGAGAGATCTCGCGTTGCCGTCTCTAGTACCGTGCAGTTTGAGAATGAAATTCTCAGGCGTGCACTAATGTATGATGACAAGGATCACGAAGTGTAAGAATGTAAACGATTATTACTATGGCATCAAGTGTTGTTGTAGCCTTGGGTGACAGTGCTACCGGCGGTGTCCCGGCAATACCATACAATGAAATGCGCGTAGCTGCCCGCGAGGCAGAGTGCATCCTCATGCTGAACTGTGGTGCTCTTGGAGAACACCACATTCACGATGCCGCTCTGCTTCAAGAATACTTTGACAAAATATGTGACAAAAATGATAATGTAACAAAGAGACAGTTCCACTATGCTTTCAGCCTCCCTGGAAAGTTCAAGAGAGAGGAGATTATGAAGTTTGCAAATGACTGTGTTCAGGCTATCTGGAATACTGACCCTTCATTTAGACATCAGCCTTTGGTGGCTTGGTGGCATTGGAATACTGACCATGACCATATTCATTTTGCTGCCCCAAGAGTGAGTGTTATAGACGGACATAACATTAATCTCTGGTGGGAGGCGGCAAGGATTCATCGTGAACTTGACCTGATCAGAGGTGTTAAGTTTGAAGAGACGAACAATGAACTGATGAAGTATGACTTCCGTTCCAAGAACGAGTTTTTCAGTCTGCTCCGCTCTGCTGGATACAGGACATATTTTGACAAAACAAACCCTGATATCGTTCATGTCAGGAAATACGGTTACGAAGCTTCGACACTTAATGTTAATGACCTTGATGCAATTATTCGCCGGAACAAGGAACATGCCGACGAAGAGAAGCGTAAGGCCAGGGCAAAACAGATTCAGGCGATAATCCTTAAATACAGGAAAGAGTCGCTGAAGGACAAAGACGGCATTGAGGGTGCCGCCAAGAAGGGTGAAAACTGGAACAGGCAAAATCCAGAAGACAACTGGAACAGGTTTTTCAATACATCTGATACTCCTATTGCTAAGGAAGACCCATTGGGAAAACACGAGACGGCTGACATCGGGAACCTGGACAAAAAACAGTTCCATGATTTCCTGTCCGCATTGAAGGATAAGACTGGCATCGAGATTGCCATGACAACCAACGGCAAGGGTGATGTTACGGGATATACCGTCATTGACAATGCGAATAAAATGGTGTTCAAAGGATCTGATGTCCTCCACCTTCGCCGGCTTCTGAACCCGTCGGCAAAGGCCTCGGAAAAAATCGATCAGGCACTTGCACAGTCTGCTAATCTGGCCGTTTCAGCTCGATATGAAGAAAAGAACAGGATAACTGACATGATTAAGCAGAATCCTGATGACAGTCGCATCCCTGAAAAACTGAGGATGGACTGGATTGTTGGTTCCGTTTCGGAACTGATGCCGTCATACTCGTTCTCCGGCGGGAAATACTATCTTCAATATCTCGATGAGAACAGCGACGAAGTGAGACTTCCGATTACGCCTCTTTACGGAACATGGCTTGACAACGGCTTCAGAATGTCCGAGGAAATGGGTAATTTGCGCCTGAGTGCCTTGACTGCATACATACTCCGTAACGAGGTGGTAGACCCGGACATTCTCTATGCGATAGACACCTGGAATGCTGCAAGACAGCTTCCATTCGACTCAAAGCAGTCGTCATACGGCGATCCGCATGATGACACGTCGGCTACCTCGATGGTTCCGGAACCAATTACAAGAGACAATATCTATGACTATGCAGTATCTATGATAAGCGAACTGGGCGTGAAGATCGACTTCAATCCTGAACCGCTCAATGATTGGGAAAGGATTCCGATGGACAAGATAGACGAACTCGTTGAAATGACATTGTTGAATCTTGGAAGACTTGACACCAAACTCAAGGAAAACGCCAACAGCTATGTCAAGATGGATGCCATGAATACGCTTATGTGCGCTTTGACGGTAAGGAACATGAACTATAAAGCCAAGGGAATGCGAGTACCCGAAAAGACTGTCCTGCCGAATGCCGTGCAACAGGCTGCGGCCAGACCAGATACAAGGTCTGTCTCTACAGAACCAGTACAGCCGCAGAAATCCGTGCGTCCGGCTGCTCCTCCAGAGACAGGCATCAAGACAGATGCAAGAATCGAATGCAATGTCTTGTATGATGAACTCCTTGGCGTTTGTGTGAAGGCCACCATTAACGGGATGGAATATAAACCCAAGCCCATTGCTGCAGAGCATAGGGAATGGTACCGAAAGAGTGACAACCATGAAGCGGCCGCCCTGCAACTTGCTATGTATTATTATCAGAAGGAAATATCGGCAGTGCAGCCTGTCAGTCGCAAGAATACAGCAGGCGGTGGCGTTCCGGCAATCACATTTACAGATGTCAATGCCCGGGTAGCATCGGTAAAGGGTAAGCCTTATGTCTTCATCACAATCGGCGGAAAGGAGTATGGCAAGCCGCTTGAAAGGGCACATGCCGAATGGTACAGGCAGCAGCCGGAAGCCGACAAGAAAGCAGCAGCGCAGAACCTTGCACTGAATTACTTTGCCAAAGATATATATAGGTATAAGAGGAACCTCTATATGGATGAATGTGTCAGCAGGGGCAGAATGCCTTGGGGAATACAGATCGAGAAATCGAGGTACTTACCCGTATCTGTTGCCAACGAGACGAGACTTAAATATCCAGACGGAAACTCTGACTTCTTCAGGAATAAGGTTAGCAAGGGCGAATACAAGCCGGGCGAGACCGAGGAACAGATGTTCGTCAGGAAGTTCGGAATGCAGGAGGCAAACAAATACTGGAACTATTCCTTTAATGACATCAAGGAACATTTCTTCTCCAAGCCTGCAGAGGCGGACACTGTAACGGCTCTTGGAGAGACGCTGAGCGCTCTCGATGAAGTCGCCGCGTCGTTCAATGATTCCTTGACTGCCATGTTCGGGGCAGTTGCCGGGGCAATAGCATGTAACGTTCCTGTACCTGGCGGTGGCGGCGGTGGTGGCCACAGCAGCGGTTGGGGACGTAAGAAAGATGACGATGACTACATACCTCGCAGCCTGTTCGGCATGAAACTCCGGAAGTCCGGAATAAAGCGATAAATAATAGTTCGATAAAATCCAAAGTTTAGTGTACCATCAGAAGGATGTTTGAAAAGGCATCACTCCTCACTTGGAAATAGTTCGATATTGACAGATTCGCAAAGTCTGACTTTATCGAACTTTTGTATTCTTGAACTGGTGGAATAGTTTCACCGGTTCTGAATAATCTGAAATTATAGTCTGGCGTAATCTCCACTTTTTCCATAGATTGCGCCAGTTGATGAATTGTGGACGCAGTGAGTCCAAATTGTCCTGGAAGAAAAAAAGGGATGCCGCTGCACCCCAGGTACAAATATGATAGTTTGTAAATTCCCCGCCAACTCGTGACGGGGACTAAATTATGGTAATACAATAATGGAAAAACACTATTCCTTTTTTCTCTTCTTCTTTGATTTCTTCTGCTTCTCCATGATCTGGATCACAGGAACTGTCTTTGTGCGCTCGTTCTTTGTGACATACCTGACGGTTCCTACACGTCTAACCTCCATTCCCCTTGGAATCTTGATAATCTGGTCATCATAATAGTTTCCATTAAAGTCAACAATAAGATAAACGGCTCCATAATATCCTGAAGAATAATCACTTTTCCCATAGACTAACGCCTCTGTAGGTGACCATACCTGAAAGACCTTAAACGATGACCCCTCTATGACTTCACCTGGTTCATCGAACCGTGTGAAATCTTGTCCGAGCATTGTCACCGGCAGCATCAGCAGGATAAATAAAAATATCTTCTTCATATCCAAACTCATTTACGCCATTTAGCGTTATCAGAAATGTTACCAAGAATATTCGCTGAGGGAACATCGCCTATTTTGCTGATGTGAAGATCAGAAGCATGTCTGGCGAGAAAACTGGAAATCTCGCCGTCGACAGTGGCCACGCTACCGCCATTTTCACTATGCTGAACAAGGCTCTGGCCATATACCTCCGGATGTCTCTCCAGCAGCTTCCGGATAAAGTCGTGAGTATCAAACTCAGTGTCGAGGTAGCTGATTACCTCCAGTGCAATAACTATATTCATATCTATTGTTGTTTTAATCCCATTCGGGATTTATGTAGTAGTGCTTCCTTAACTGCTTTTCCAGATTCTCTTTTGACTTCCTGATAATCTCTTCTGCGACTTCATTCCAGCGGAGCCTGACCTCAAACAGATCAAGTGTCTCATAGTCTTCCGGCCAGTCCCTCTTTATCTTCTCCAGAACTTCGGGGACAATCCTGTTTTCGCCGGGGCGTACCGTGAAATCGCCAGTGAACCTGTGACGCAGTTCATGAAGGGCATACTCTCCCTCGATAGCATATTGCAATATCCTTACATTGTAACTTGGAACGTCATCAACGAATATGAATGACATTCCTTCGTGCCTGGTACCATTGTAGTACACGAATTTCTTGTTTTCCCCTGCGACTTGCCGCAGAAGTTTCTCCATCCTACTCTTTTTCTTTGCCATAGTCATGTATGTTTTATAAAACGTGACAAAGGTATATGAATACGCAGGGATTATGCCATTGAGAAAATGAAAAGTCTTATTTTAACATAAACAAGACAATTGAAGGCAAAAATGGGCAAAAAAAAAATGGGGCTCCGCTGAGTCCCGTTGTTAACCTTAAATCTAATACTATGAAAAACACGTGGCAAAGATAGGCATTGTTTTTCTTACCACCAAACTTTTTGTGGAAAATCTTTCAAATTTGTGCAAAATTTGTTCTGTAGTGGCCGATTTTGCCCAGAAATAGCCAGGAACGGATAGATGTCGACGGAATCGATACAGCAGCCACATGCGGGGCATGATATCGTTTCCGCTCTCAGGACACACAAAAAAAGAGCCGCCACCATCCAAAGACGGCAGCAGCTCACGCCGATAACGTTCTAATGCTGGTCAAAACCAACCGCTCGGCAAATGGGAGAAATCTCCCTGGCTCATAACGAAGCAGAAAATCTGCTGGCGTTAAGAAGATTGGAGAGTCGTTTTTCAAGTCGTTATCGGGAATATCCCTCAGACCCCCGCAGACATGCTTTCGCACCTGTGGATACCTATTCCGCGCTCTCCAATAGGTCGGGAGGCACTTCTGCACGGACACAGTTCCCGTGAATATCCTCCCGATGGGCATTTCCAGTGTATCATGGCCGAAGCCCTTTCCTCCACGTCCGAAGCGTGACTGGAACCTACCCAAAAGATGGAGGGGCCTCACAGTGAGTGATGTACGTACTAGCCCCACTCCTTACGTCCAAGACGCGCTGGCGCAACCCTCCAAGAAGATCCTGGCACCGTCGTACCGCGAGAATACTCTCGTTTCAAAGCAACTGCCATGCCAGGCAGAAATTGAAGATCAAAGGGGGACTGAGGCTCAAAAGACCCCTTGCGGGGCGACACCGAACAAGTCGGCAGGAGCAGCCAATGATCTCAATTCCTTTAGAAGAACCTGGCACCCCGGAAACTCAGTTCTTCAGACGAAGAAGAGGCATACACCAGTAACATGCCAGGCAGGGATTGAGAGTCAAAGGAACGAGGTTCCGTTACCCAAGGGGCGACACCGAAAATCGGCGGAACAACCAATAATCTCAATTCCCTTTTTAGAAACCTGGCACCCAACGACAGGATGCAACAAGGCGACACGTCTTTCGACGCAAGCATTGCCAGTGCCAGGCTATTTCATCATCAATAATTCAAAGATCGCTCTATTTTACTATGTAAGTATTTTTCGTTTTGCCCTGTTTTGGCAGGTGTAATTATATCACCGCCTTGCCGTTATGCCCGTAGCGGGCTTTATATGAGCCCGTTTTCAGGGTTGTACCCTCAAAATCGCCCGTTTCGGCAGAATACTTTACAATCCCCGGTCATTGATAAAATATGTTGGTCTCACTTCCTCTGTGAGCCAGACTCCGTTATTGCTCAAATAGAACTTGCAGCCGTCGGCCAGCATCTTCTTGCAGTCGATCCTTATTACGAATGGCGTGCCATGTCTGGAGCCTACCTTGATGGCTGTCTGTTCGTCTGGGGAAAGATGGACGTACAGGCGGGTGCCTGGCAGCAGTCCGTCCTTATATATCGAAGACAGGAACCGTGTCGCCGTTCCGTGATAGAGAACATCCGGCGGTGTCATTTCCTGTAACTCCACATCAACAGGAATAGAATGGCCCTGTCTGGCACGTATCATGCGTCCGTCGGAACTATACTCATATCGCTGTTTGTCGTTAGTGGCTACTATCTCGTCAAGGACAGGACGGGTATAGCCAAGTTTCAGCAGCTCGGAAACCATACGCCAGCCGTGGCGGTCAATCCTGCCGTCACCGAAAGCGTCATTGTCATGCCTCAGTAGGTATGCCAGATGCTTTCCCTGTCTGATGATATCCTTCTCTTTACTCATCTAAGCTCTCTTAATTCCATTATATCCAGCATATTATATCTGATTCCCTCTATCTCGCTGTGCCAGGACTCATGGAAATGTCCGTAGTACCAGTGCCGGAGGGGATGGCCATTCTTCTTCAGGCAGGAATGAATGTCATCCATCGCCTTCCGCTCGTACCTGATATCACGGAGAAGATCTTCATCCTTCACCAGCCAGTCCTGGATATCACCCCTTGACTGCTTCTCGCAGAACGAGGGAGCCGTATGTGTGATGACCACATCGACGGCATGATCCTTGCTGATGGCCTCTAACTGTGCCTGGTCATATACGGGCCTTTCGTCTGGCCAATAGACAAATGGTGTCAGTTTGCCGTCCCCAGTCTCTATACGATTCTCATACATCCTCCAGCCTCTATCAACGGATATTGCACCGCCGATGCAGAGGATGGTATGCCCGCAGGCTTTGATGACGGAGTAGTCCGGCACGGCCTTCCACCGCTTGTAGTTCACCTGCTGGCCGTCGAAGTACGCAGGGTTATCGTGGTTCCCGCGTATGAACACCAGCCAGTTGTTTGCCTTTGCCAGACGGCTGCTGACCTTCAGATAGACGGCATCATAGTAGCCGGGCTTATTGAAGCCGAAGCCGCAGTCACCGGCAACGATGATCAGGGTGTCGGTCATCTGGTACTGGAGGCAGCACTTATATACAAGAGCCTCGTAGTCACCGTGTATGTCACCGCTGACCACTATTCTCTTTGCATCGGTAAACTCGTATATGTTCGTACTGTTGCTCATATTAACACATTTGTTCTCAAAAATTATGCGCAGAATTTGGCTGAAATTATACGCAGCATCAGTCCAGCCCCTCCGTATGGGCTTTCTCTTCCTGAAGCAGAAGGTGGTCGAAGAACTTCTCCGCTGACTCAGCATCTTCCGGCAACATGAAGTGTCGGCAGAATGCCTTGAAGGCATCGACATGTTCCTGATCGAGGCCGTTGATGTATTCCAGACGGCTGATTTCCCCGTCATAGAGCTGCTGCTCCAGAGTCTTTTGATCCGTCATATCACTAACCATTGTATATACATTCTATAAGTTCGTCTATCAGATTCTTCGTATACTCCCTGGCCGTCGTGACTGCCTGGTCAAAGATAGCTTTCTCGACATGCTGGCCACCGTTTACCCCTTTCAGGTCATCTGGATCCTCCACCCATGCATTATCGTCATCCTCCTCGAAATAGAAGTTGATGCCGTATTCACCGATATATAGCCAATTCGCCCGAACACAAAGAGGGGCTTCATAAACTTCCAGGACCTGGTAATACCCGTATTTCGTCATTATCACATCGCCCACCTCTATATTGTCCTTTTCATAGGTGTGACCGTCCGCAAGGGCAAACATGCTCTTTTTAAGGCCCTCGATCTTAGACACCCAGGCATCGTATTGCTCCTTGGTGATGCGTTGCCACATATCTGTCTCACACACTTCCCAGCATCCGGGACCGAAACCTGCATCCTCAAAGCCTATAGTATCAGGTTCGATGCTATAGGTATATACCACTGCACCGTCATCACCATAATACTTGAAATAGTGAAAGGCCAATAGACGCTCATTAGCATCGATGTTATCCCTGATGACCCACTGGACGTAATAACTGTCGCTCTTCAATATGTCAGGATCATATTCTTCGTCTATTCTGATCCGCTCAGGGATTGTACCGCTCTTATCCTCATAGGGTGTCTCATACCACAGCTCATAGCCAGATGACAAACGCCTGCGGAGTCGTCGGGCAAGTTCCTGGCCCCGTTTGTGGTAGTCTGCCCAGTCCTTTTCGTAGGGCTGTCCCGTCTCTGAGGCGACCACGATGGGCTCAATCTCCTGTGCCCAGGCATCCAGTTCCGGCATGACAATAGGCTTACCCTCTTTGTCCTGCAGGTCTGCAAGGTCGTGCGTCACGTCCTCATCATCCCAAAGGTATGCCTTGAAATCCGGGCAGATCCTTATTATATGCTCTGGTGCTGTCATATCACAAATATATTATGTCTCTATTGATTTACAATCGTTATGGTCACAATTTGAGACCTTAAAACTCCGTCTGCACTCCTATAGTTTCAGCCTGTAATGATCCAGGGTACAGTACAAGTCCCAGCGGGCTTTCTCGTGTGCATCCTTCACACTGAGGCCTTTTGCGAGACCTGCAAGGTACATTTCCACTGTCTCGGTGGTCACCCTGTCGATGAACTCTTCCCTTGGGTCTGGAACCTTCACGCCCCATGTGTTATCGACATAGTTATTCGCCCATCGGAGATACAGGGTCTTGGCCTTCTCTTTGTCACCATCGGCGATGTAGTCCGCCTGTGCGTCGATGTCATCATCATGGATCATCTTCTTCAGCGGGTCTGCCTCCAGCTCCTTCCTCAGACTCTCCTGCTGGTAAGCCTTGGTCTCTGCATTCCGTTTTTCCTCACGGGTCAGTGACTCGATGTATTCCTCCAGCATCGGCGAGGTTAGTTTCCTGCTGACATTCTGACGGGTGAAATCTGCATCGTCCTCGTTCTCTTCAGGATAGGCACTGGCCAGACTTTGGAGGCCACTGTACAGGGCCCTGATGACATCAATCTGTCCGGCATAGCCCACGAAAGGCCTCATGCCCGTATCGTATTCCTCGATATAGTTGTCTGGCACGACTTCTATCCTGATCAGTCTCTCCCAATTGTAGGCAATGCCGTCGCCGACTTCAACGGTACTTTCAAGGGCCGATTCCTTCCGGAGGATGATCCGCGTCGGCTCGTCCTCGTTGAAAAGGAGTATCTCGGTCTCCTTATGCCAGATTAGGTGTTCCATGTCATGCCGGATCATGTCCCAATCTGTGCTCCATTCGCTGATCCATGACTCCCAGATGTTTTCTCCGACCCGTATCTGGTACTTCACATCCATCCACCCCAGACTGTCATTCAGGACTTCTTCCGGCTGTACGCACTTGAAACATAGTTTGTCAACAAGTTTAAACTCTTCCAGCCTCTTGTAATTCTCGCCAATAGCCATATTATATACCCCTGTTTGTTAATCATTCCATGCTATAAACATATCTGCCTGGTCCAATTGATTGACCACATCTTCATCAAAATGCTGTTTACAGTACTCTTCGAGGGTTTTCCGCACCTTCTCATGTACCGTAGGGCAATACTTACGGATATAGTACTCATCATCAGCATCGTCATACCTGTTTTTCCATTCATCGGTTTGTTTCCATTCCTTCTCGGCCTTGCGCAGAGCCTCGATCTCAGCAATGGTCAAGCGTACCGGTATCGTGAAGAACCAGTCTTCCGGCATCGGGTATAAATGTGCCAGGTCGATGTCAAAAAAGAAATCCTTTTCTTCCATATCAGGGATGCTTTTATTCTCTTTTATTCTTCTTTACTGTCCTTTATTCTTCGGGCATACCAGTACACCATACATATTAGTATTCCGACATATACGCCGTATAAAAACGGATGTTCCATGCCTATCCCTTGATGACGGCCAGCGGCTCCAGTTTAACCTTTATCTTCACGAGATCAGCTTCAAGGGCCATCACCTGGTCGATGTCCTTGTAGGCACTGGCAGATTCATCAAGGTCCTTCTGCTGGCGCATGCCATGGATGATACCCTTTGACTCCATCTTCCTGATTTCCTCCTGAAGGTTGAGCGTCTTGATAGCCTGTGAACGGCTCATCAGACGACCGGCACCATGGGATGAACTCATGAAGCTCTCGGGGTTGCCAAGGCCTTCGACGATATAGGAGCTGGTTCCCTGAGATCCTGGGATGATGCCGACCTCACCGGCCCTTGCGCGTACAGCCCCCTTACGGTGGACTATGCAGTTCCCGCCGAAGTGGTTCTCGAAGGCTGCATAGTTGTGGGCTATGTCAATGGCGGTTTCAAACTCAGTCCTTGGCAGGGCATCCGCAATCACCTCCTGGATGCGCTCCATCATCAGCTGACGGTTGCACTTGGCGAAGGCGATGCAGAACTGCATCTCGTCCCAGTACTGCTTGAACTCCGGGGTCTTCAAGGGCAGGAACGGCAGCATCAGGTCTTTCTCCACCTTACTATAATATATTTCGTTGAGCCAGCGGGCCTTCTCATTATAGAACTCGCCTACCTGCTTTCCGAGGTTACGTGATCCAGAGTGGATCATAATCCACAGCCAGCCGTCACCGTCGCGCTGCAGCTCTATGAAGTGGTTACCGCCACCAAGCGTACCCACCTGACGGCGAAGATCCTTATACTGGCCACGAACCACATGGAGCTTGTCGATGTCGAATCCTTCAGGAAGGTATTTCTCATCCTGCGGCTCCTTGTGGTGGACCATTCCGAGGGGTATGCGCTCACGGATGCCAGACATGATGACCTTGCGCATGATTCCCGGTGTCAGACGGCGCACGCGGATATTTGTCTTTACAGCGCACATGCCACAGCCGATATCCACGCCTACGGCGTTTGGAATCACCGCGTCCTTTGTCGGAAGCACACCGCCGATGGGCATTCCCATGCCTGCGTGACAGTCCGGCATAAGGGCTATGTGGTGATATACAAAGGGCAGTGAAGCCAGGTTCCTTATCTGCTCCTGTGCCTTCGGGTCAATATCAGTCAACCACATCTTGACCAAGGTGTTCTCTAATTGCTTTACTTGTTCCATAACTTCAATTTTTCTGCAAAATTACGAATAATTTTCTTACACTCCAAATGCCCCATTGGGGGCGAAAAGTAAGATTTCCTTACACGTCTCAAAACACTCTAATATGACGCGCGCGAGCATGTTTCCCGACAAAACGCGAAATTACTTTTAAGAACTCTTAACTATTCTGAGCCGATTTGCGAATCTGGCTGCGAAGTCTTAAAAAGTCTTTAACGCCCTGCGCCCATACTGACAACTTTACAGGATCCTCTGCTTTCCTCGCCGGAAACTTTACAGATTTCTTTCGGATCAAAGCCCAGACGGCGAAGAAACTCGCGCATCAGACTATTTTCCCGCTCGGCATTCAACCATCGATCAGTCATTTCTGCCAATGAAGCAGACATTGTAGTCTGCGTTTCCAACAGGGCATCTATTGTTTCTAAGTCGATTACCGTCTTCATCACCGCTGCCATCCTGTTCTCAATTAAGCATGATCTGGTTACAACTGCCACCGACGGGCACGCGGTACACCTCGAAGTCGCAGTGAGCGTCGTAACCCTCCAGTTGCTCACGGTCGAAGTTGTCTGCCCGTGTGATGATCTCTGAGAGCTGCTTGTTGAAAGATACCACCACGATCATAGGAATCTTCCCTGGGCTCGGATTCACTTCGTCCTCTCTGTAGTCCCACAGCGTCTCGATGATCCTGCCATCGGTCCATTCACCATTTCTTACGGCTGATACTGGGGCCAGCCATCCCTTTTCCTTGAACTCTTCGTATCTCATAACTGCTTGTATTAGTATTTTCTTTTTTTGATAAGGCAGGAGGGAGTTTTCACCCTCCAGCCCTATGATCGCCTATTTAATTTCGCTTGCGAGAAAAGCCTTGACTTCGGCAGCATTCCTCAGTGCTGTCAAAATTGCCTCGTCCA
>JAEEGL013977374.1_pt1 | contig 25377 bp, 24 predicted proteins | sample 9134231 | NCBI WGS metagenome assembly JAEEGL01 (sample SAMN16246548, study PRJNA631951) | gut metagenome | biome: gut microbiome; feature: rumen; material: fiber-attached | host: Bos | place: Iran: Karaj | collected 2018-10
GAAGAAATCACTATCTAAGTATTCTATCTACCAGTGTGGCTTTATTCCTTGTTTTGATAGTATCCGTGCTGTCAGACAGTCTGATAGCAGAGATAACAGACCGTTTTTACAGCCTGTGGACGGATGTCACGATGATTGATATCATGGAGGCTGCAGATCGTGACTGGTTTTCTGACATGTTACGGGAGAAAGGAATTAACAGGCATGGAATCAGTTACAGTGAAAAATGGAACGACATGGATGTTGTCATGTGCGATGCTGGACTATTCAGGGTGTTTGAATTCAAAATAAAAACCGGCAGGCTGTTTTCTAACCTGGATCTTCTATATAACAATAACTGTGCCGTTTTAGGACATGAAGCCTATGAAAAGCTGGGATACCCGCAGACAGGGGAAACTGTAGATATAGAAGGAGTCTTCTACAGGGTGTGCGGTGTGCTTGATAAAGAGATAGACAATCTGTTTATGGATGTTGATAACAGCATCTTCATACCGATAGGTTACTGTGACTCGGCAGACAGCTGCAGGTACTATATCGCAGACTATGACTTTTATCTGGACGGGTATCTTACAAGGCATTTTGATAGTGACAGTTATGTCGTGGTTGACCAGTCGGATGCCGGTAAGGCCATGCAGGACATGCTGCAATTATGTAAAAGCATTCTGATGTTTCTGGCATATGTAGCAGTAGCTGTTTCGATGATAGGGCTTTTCAGCAGCATGCTGTCAGGTATCAGGGAAAGAACCTATGAGATAGGCATAAAGAAAGCGCTCGGAGCAAGTGATGCACAGGTATTCTGCCAGTTTCTGCTGGAAGCAATGGTAATCATGACAGTCAGCTCTCTTACCAGCATTATTGGCTGTTATGGAGTTTGCTGTTTGCTGAAAAATACAGGTGTTACAGATTTAAATATACTTAAAAACAGCTCGGTTCTTATAAAAACGGGTCTCTTTGGCATGGCATGCTGCATATATCCAAGCAGAAAGGGCAGCAAGACAGCTATCATAACGGCGTTAAGAAAACAAGCATAAAAAAAGAACGCAGGGTTGCGTTCTTTGTTTCCTTATACAAGGTCAATGCCCATTTTCTTCTGGACTTTTTTGAGTTTTCTGTAAGCAATGTGATGTGCTTTTTCAGCGCCTTCCTTAAGAACAGAATCAATGATTCCGCTGGCAAGTATCTCCTGGTAGCGTGCCTGGATCTTGGCAAGTTCAGCACATACAACATCCGCCACTTCCTTCTTGAACTCAGCATAGCCTTTGCCTTCATATCTTGCGCAGATACTGTCGATTGGTTCTCCTGAAAGGGAACTCATGATTTCCAGAAGGTTGCTTACGCCAGGCTGCTTTTCCTTGTCATAGTTGACTTTTGCTTCCATGTCCGTAACAGCGCTCATGATTTTCTTTCTGGCTGAGTTCAAGTCTTCCAGCAGGAATATGCATCCCTTGTCGCTGTCGTCTGACTTGCTCATCTTATGAGTAGGATCGGAGAGGGACATTACTCTGGCGCCTACCTTGGCGATCAGAGGTTCCGGAAGCTTGAAGGTTTCGGAATAGCGGTTGTTGAAGCGTACGGCCAGGTCTCTGGTCAGTTCTACGTGCTGTTTCTGGTCTTCGCCTACAGGAACATAGTCGGCATCATATAAGAGAATGTCAGCTGCCATTAACGGAGGATATACAAACAGTCCCGTGTTAATGTTGTCATTCTTGGCTTTCTGGGTCTTTTCCTTGAACTGTGTCATACGTGAGAGTTCACCCATGTAGCTCATGCAGGTCATCAGCCAACCGAGCTGAGCGTGTTCCATGACATCTGACTGCAGGAAAATGGTGCACTTGCTTGGATCAAGTCCGCAGGCCAGATACAGAGCGATGGCGTCTTTGAGGTTCTTTCTTAAAACCTTGGGTTCAATCGGAATCGTGACACAGTGAAGATTGGCTATGAAAACAAACAGCTCATAGTCATCCTGGTACTTGACAAAGTTTCTTAAGGCGCCGATATAGTTTCCTAATGTCAGTTCGCCTGTCGGTTTGATTCCGCTTAACATTCTTTTCATATTCTGTTCCTCCTGCAAAATAAAAGCATCCGCTTTGGGACGCTTATGACGTGGTACCACCCAAATTATCCTTGGTAAAAAAGAATCACTCTGCGATAACGGTGCTGCCGGCCTAAGCGACTCAGGTGTCCCATTTCGAATTCAGGTTCAGATCAATTTCCCACTGTCATTGATTCACTGTTAACTGAATGATCTGATTCTACTTACTCACCATCTCAGTCTTTACCATATTTTAGCACCTATTTGCTTCATTTCAACAAAAAAAGCGCTGTTGCGCTTTTATTTATCAGTGGCGCGCCCAGAAGAATTCGAATCCTCGACCTTTTGATCCGTAGTCAAACGCTCTATCCAACTGAGCTATGGGCGCATTAGTGCTTTATCATAATAGCAAACTCCACCACTTATTTCAAGAGTAAATTTTATTTTGTTTTCGTATACCTGATTATCCCAGAATGATGCTTCTGGCGCGGTCAGGATAGTTGGTAATGACGGTCGTCAGATTCAGCTGTTTTGCCAACTGGAGATGTTCCGGCTCATTGACTGTCCATACGTTTATGTCCAGTCCTTTCTCATGGCATTCCCTGACAAACTCCGTATCCTGGACAAGATACAGGGCAGGATGTACGGCATCCATCTTATGCTTCAGGCAGTAATCAGGCAGACGAATGATGGTGTCTGATACCAGAAAACCGACATAGGCCTGCGGGTCCAGCTTCTTAACACTTAAACAGGTATAGTGGTTAAATGAAGAATAGAACACCTGCTTTTCCATGCCGTATTCCCTGACAAGACTGATAGTCTTTTTAACGATACCCGGGTAGTTGACAACACCGGTCTTCAGTTCGATGTTAATAAGCTTGCCTGTTGGCTTGAAGATGTCGAATACTTCTGCCAGGGTCATGATCTGCTGGGGACCGTATTCAGGGAAGTTTCTGTTGAAGTTAAATTGTCTTAATTCTTCAAGGGTATAGTCCTTGATCCAGCCGTGTCCGTCGCTGGTACGGTCGATCCATTCATCATGGTTGACGATCAGTATGCCGTCCTTAGTTAACTGAACATCCAGTTCAACACCGTCAGCTCCCATTTCCAGGGCTTTCAGGAAGGCGGCTCTGGTGTTTTCAGGAGCGTAACCGCTGGCCCCGCGGTGCCCTAAAATCAATGTCTGTGTACTATCTGATAATCTCATAATTTTGTCCTCGTCTTTTTCAGTTATATTTTAACACTATACAAAAAGAATAGATTAGAAACAGATATCAAGTATGATATAATTAAACGAAAGGGAGGTGTTTTGGATGTTAGTAGTTTATACCTCACCAGGTTGCGCATCATGCCGTAAGGCCAAACAGTGGCTTAAGGATCACGGCATGGATTACATAGAAAAGAATATTTTTTCAACGATCCTTAACGAAAAGGAGATCCGTTTCCTGCTGGAAAGAAGCGAAAACGGTTCTGACGATATAGTCTCCAAACGCTCCAAGATAATCAGGGAATCAGACATAGACATTGATTCCATGAGCACCAACGAACTGATCAGATTCATCCAGCATAATCCTTCAGTACTGAAGAGACCGATCATCATGGATGAGAGAAGACTTCTGATCGGTTACGACGATGAAGAAATCGGCATGTTTGTTCCGGCTCAGCTGCGTGCCATCGCAGATTACTGCTGCGAAGAGTGTCCGGAATACGATTCCTGTGGAAAGGTAAGGGAGGCATAACCTCTCTTATTAGTTTATATGAAGATACTGGTTGGATTATCAGGCGGTGTTGACAGCGCCGTTGCCGCATATCTGTTAAAGCAGCAGGGCTACGATGTAGCCGGGGCTTTCATGCGCAACTGGGACGCCTATACCAATAACGACATTCTGGGTAATCCAACCATCAAGAATGACATCTGCCCTCAGGAAGAGGACTACATGGATGCCAAGAAGGTTGCGGATGCCTTAGGCATAGAACTGTTAAGAGTAGACTTCATTAAGGAATACTGGGATGACGTATTCATGCAGTTTTTAAGTGAATACAAAAAGGGCAGAACACCCAACCCTGATATTCTGTGCAATAAATACATCAAGTTTGATGCCTTCTTTAAATTTGCCCGTGAACATGGTTTTGACAAAGTGGCGACAGGGCACTATTGCCGTGTTGAACACCATGAGGAGGGCAGCTATCTGTTAAAGGCAGCAGACCTCAATAAGGACCAGTCCTATTTTCTGGCGCAGGTCAACAGAAAGGCTCTTGATGATACATTCTTCCCTTTGGGAGAGATCACAAAGCCGGAAGTCAGAAAGATAGCGGGTGAACTTGATCTCGCCGTTGCCAACAAAAAGGACTCAACAGGCATCTGCTTCATAGGCGAAAGAAACTTCAGGGAATTCCTGCAGAATTATCTTCCCGCCAAGGATGGTGACATGATCGATATCGCAACCGGTGAAGTGGTGGGAAGACATATAGGCGTTCTCTACTATACCATTGGCCAGCGCAAGGGCTTGGGCATTGGCGGTGACCAGGGACGCTGGTTTGTAGTAGGCAAAAATGTCGAGACAAACGAACTCTATGTGGCCAGCTCTCATTCAACCCAGTGGCTCTACAGCGACAGCTGTCTGGTTTCTGGTGTCAACTGGCTTAAGGATATCCAACTGCCGTTTGAAGGCTGCGCCAAGTTCAGATACCGCCAGAAGGATAACCCCATAACCATCGAACCGTTCAATGATGAAATGGTACTGGTAAGATATCCGCAGAAAGTTGCTTCCGTTACTCCTGGTCAGCAGGCCGTCTTCTATGACGGTGACATCTGTGTGGGCGGCGGAGTCATAGAAAAGACTTTCCTTGACGGCATAGACCATCAGGAAGTCATAAGGAGTCTGGTTAGATGAAGGCTACCAGATATCTTAGTACACCCAGAGCAGTCTTCATACTGTTGAATTATCTGCTGGGATACAATTTCGTGTATCCTATGCTGATAGAGAAACTGTCACGCTTTCCGGTCGGTTCCATGAGAGCTTTTCCTTATGAAGCTCTTGTTTACGGCGGAGTATTCATCTCTACGCTGATCGCAGGATGGCCTCTGATCGTTTACGGCTGGAACAGATTTGTGGAAGAATTCGGAAAAACCCGCAAGACCATTTTATGGTCAATGGCAGTGCTGTACGGAGTAACGATCATAACCACCATGATCGTCTATAATCTTTCAGGCACATCCACCAGCATCAATCAGATGGAAGTGGAGGTCAGACTCAGAAGAATGCCTTATTTTGTAGCTCTCATTGCCTGCGGATTTGCGCCGGTAGTGGAGGAACTGGTATTCAGAGGCTGCATCTTTGGCAAGCTTAAGGAGAAAAACAGAACGGTATGGGGAATCATCATATCATCAGTTATGTTTGGCCTTATGCACGTGCTTTCAAGTCTTATGGCGGGAGACTTCATCGATGTAATGAATGTGATAATCTACGCTGCCATGGGTGCGGTATTCTCCGTCGTTTATTACAAAACCGATTCAATCGTTGCCTCAATGCTGGTTCACCTGCTTAACAACGCAATCAGCGTAATGATTCTGTAATATGGAAATAAAAGGTCATTTTGTTAAAACGATATATCAGGGTTCCAATGGCTACACTGTAGCCGTTTTTGAACTATCCGACAGAAGCGAGGAAGAAGTGACCGTTACCGGATATCTGCCGGCGCTGAATAAGGAAAACGAATACATCCTTTACGGAAACTATTCGGAGCATCCCCGCTACGGCATGCAGTATAATATCGAGAGTTTTGAAAAAGTACAGATAAGCGATGAGGAACAGCTGATCAAGTACTTTGCCGGGCCTGAGTTCAAAGGCATCGGCATAAAGATGGCTTCAAAAATCGTAGTGGCATTGGGTCTGGAAGCACCTACGCTGATAAAGGAAGACCCTTCAGTTCTCGATGACATAAAGGGCATGAATACAGGCAAGAAACAGGCCATAATTGAAGGGTTGGCCAAGGATACAGAGGATAAGTATTACTTCCTTACAGCCAATCATCTGTCAATGAAGAATGTCGTAAGACTGGAAGCTTATTACGGAGAAAAGATGATGACCGTCCTGAAACAGAATCCGTACAGGATGGCATATGACGTAGACGGCATAGGCTTTCAGACCGCTGACAAGTTTGCCCTGTCGATAGGCTTTCAGGAAGATGATCCGCTAAGGCTGACCGCTCTGGCCAATTCACTGCTGCTGCAGTGGTGCATTCAGCGCGGAGACAGCTACATGGAGATCGATGAGTATTCAGAAAAGCTTTCACGTGAGATAGAATTTAATACTGCTGAGATAATCGATAACCTGGTAATGGAAAGGCTCGCCGTAATAGAGCAGCAGCGCATATATCCCGTTACCCAGCATGATGCGGAAAACTACATCGCACAGTATCTTTCACTGTTTCCCCGAGAAAGATTTGACCGGGTTCCGGCGGGCGACATTGAAGATGGCATAAGAGAGATCGAAGAAGAATTCGGCATAGAATATCAGGACAAGCAGAAAGAAGCCATAGAGGCTTTCTTTGAAAACGACCTGCTGGTTCTAACCGGCGGTCCGGGAACAGGGAAGACCACCATTGTCAGAGGCATGGTAAAACTGTGCCGCCGTCTGTTCCCGCAGTATACTGTCAAACTGTGTGCCCCGACAGGCAGGGCAAGCAAGCGACTTTCGGAGCTGACCGACTGTGAGGCGAGAACCGTACACTCACTGTTAAGATGGGATAAGGAAACCGGCAGATTTGCCAAGGATGAGGAAGACCCCCTGACCATTGATCTGCTGATAGTAGATGAGTTCTCCATGCTGGATCAGTGGACTTTCTATAATCTTCTTAAAGCCGGAGCTAACTTCAAAAAGCTCATTCTGATTGGGGACCAGGATCAGCTTCCCAGCGTAGGAATCGGAGCGGTTTTAAGAGATGTCATCGCATCCGAACTCTTTAAGGTGGTAAGGCTGGAAAAGATCTACCGTCAGAAAGAGGGCAGTGACATCATTTCACTGGCATATGACATTAAGCACGGAACATGCGAACAGATCAATACGGAAAACGACATCCGCTTCTTTGAGTGTGATCCTTATCAGATCAGGGGAGTTGTCATGCAGGTAGTGGAACACGCACTGAATAACTACCAGGACACTTATGAAGGGTTCATGAACGTTCAGGTGCTTTCCCCAAAGTACAGCGGCATTAACGGCATTGATGCCCTTAACGTGGCTTTACAGAAGGAATTCAACCCTCCCAGCCAGCATAAAAGAGAGCTGCAGATAGGCTACCGGATCTACCGTGAAGGCGACAAGATACTGCAGCTGAAAAACCAGCCTGACGATGATGTCTATAACGGAGACATAGGAATACTGATAGAGGTAATACCTGCCAGGGAAGACCATGACCGTCAGAACAGACTTATTGTAGATTTTGACGGTTCCATAGTTGAGTATACTTCGGACAGTTTCATCAACATAACCCATGCCTACTGCGTCAGTGTTCATAAGGCACAGGGCAGTGAGTATCCGATAGTGATCATGCCGTTTGCGGATGAGTACGGCTACATGCTGCAGAAGAAACTGATATACACGGGTGTAACCAGAGCCTATAAGAGTCTTATCATGGTGGGAAGCCGCTCAGCCTTCTTTAAGGGAATAAAGAGGGAAGAGATATATGAAAGAAAGACTTCTCTGAAGGAAAAACTTCTGAGAGCGTTTGGATACATTGATTAAAACAGCTGCGCAAAAATGCGCAGTTTTTTGTGGTATTCATATTATATTATGTTATAATAACCTACGATAAAGCTTATACCAGTCCGAGTAGATACCGGAAATCTGAAGAGAGGCAGTGTTTGGTGCAAACTGCTGAGGGAAAGTATCGAAGCTAACTGGTTTGCGCAATGAAAACATTGACGTATGTTCCGCGTTAAGGAATCAATTAAGGTGCACATGCTCTGTCATGTGAATCAGGATGGTACCGCGATTATTCGTTCCTGTTTTCAGACAGGAATTTTATTTTGGGAGGATTAGAGAAATGAAACAATTGTCAAGTGACCAGATCAGAAGAATGTTTCTGAACTACTTTGAACAGAGAGGACACATGGTGGAACCAGGTGCTTCCCTGGTACCGCATAATGACCCGACACTGTTATGGATCAATGCCGGTGTTGCCGCACTGAAGAAGTATTTTGACGGCACCGAAAAACCGAAGAACAAGAGAATTACCAATGCTCAGAAGTCCATCAGAACCAATGACATTGAGAACGTCGGCAAGACAGCCAGACACCATACATTCTTTGAGATGTTAGGCAACTTCTCAATTGGTGACTACTTTAAGAAGGAAGCCATACCTTTTGCGTGGCATTTCCTGACAGACCCTGAGTGGATGGGCTTTGATAAGAATAAGCTGTATGTCACTGTATACATTGATGACACAGAGGCATTTGACATCTGGACCAAGGTCTGCGGAGTTGATCCATCTCATATTCTCAAAACTCCGAATAACTTCTGGGAAATCGGCAACGGCCCCTGCGGACCTGATACCGAGATCTTCTATGACAGAGGCGAAGCCTTTGACCCTAAGCACTTAGGTGAGAAGCTTTTCTTTGAAGAACTGGAAAACGACAGATACATCGAAGTATGGAACGTCGTATTCTCACAGTTCAACTCCGAAGAAGGAGTTGACAGAAAAGACTACAAGGAACTGCCTCAGAAGAATATCGATACCGGCATGGGTCTGGAAAGACTCGTCTGCATCGTTCAGGGCGGTGAAACCAACTTTGATACCGACTTATTCCTGCCGGTAATCAGAGAAGTTGAAAAGATGACTGATAAGAAGTATGAAGGTTCCAACAAGATGGCCTACAGAGTAATTGCCGACCATATCAGAACCATTACTTTCGCCCTGGCTGACGGCGCCAACTTCTCCAATGAAGGCCGCGGCTATATCTTAAGAAGAGTATTAAGAAGAGCCGTACGTTACGGCAAGAGTCTCGACATCAAGAATGCCTACATGTACAAGCTTGTACCGATCGTAGCTGAAAACATGAAGGACTTCTATCCTTATCTGCAGGATAAGGTTGCCTATATCCAGAAGCTCGTAAAGGCTGAAGAGGAAAGATTCCAGACAACACTTAACGAAGGCGAAAAGATCCTTAATGAAGTATTGGCCAATACTGAAAGCAAGGTTCTCCCCGGTGAAGTGGTATTTAAGCTGTATGATACTTACGGCTTCCCGCTGGAACTGACCAGAGAGATAGCTGAAGACAGAGGCTTCTCAATTGACCAGGCCGGATTTGATGCTGAAATGGCCAAGCAGAGACAGAGAGCCAGAGATGCCAGAAGCGATGACCAGTCCATGGGTGCTCAGGCTGAAGACCTGATGAACTTCACCGAACCGAGCGAATTCGTCGGCTATGAAGTAAACGAGAATGACGGCAAGGTTATCGGTCTGTTTAAAAACGGCGTCAAGGTTGACTCAATTGACGATGAGGGCGAAGTCATCTTCGATAAGACCTGCTTCTACGCTGAAAGCGGCGGACAGATCTATGACTTAGGCACAATTAAGAATGAAAACTGTGAACTGGAAGTAGTCAAGGTACTGAAGGCTCCGTTAAAACAGCCTCTGCACTTTGTCAAGGTCGCTAAGGGCGAAGTCAAGGTCGGTGACCAGTTCCACCTGGCTATCAATAAGGAAGACAGAAGAAAGATCAGAGCCAACCACTCCAGCCTGCACCTGTTACAGTCTGCATTGCGTCAGGTCATCGGCGATCACGTACATCAGGCCGGTTCATTTGTCGGGCCTGATTACGGCAGATTTGACTTCACGCATTATGAGAAGGTTACAGACGAACAGTTAAAGGAAATTGAACACCTTGTCAACAGATATATTGCGGAAGGCTATAAGGTAGTTACGGAAGTAATGGATATCGAAGATGCAAAGAAGACCGGTGCCATGGCTCTGTTTGATGAAAAGTACGATGACATGGTACGTGTTGTTACAATGGGTGATGCTTCAAAGGAATTCTGCGGCGGCACACATGTATCCAACACTTCTGAAATCGGCGTCTTCAAGATCGTTTCTGAGGAATCCATCGGTTCCGGCATCAGACGTATCACTTCAAAGACCAGCTATGGCGCATATGAGGAATTCCTGTCTCAGCAGGCAATTCTTGAGGAAATGGCCAAGGCTCTGAAACTGACTTCAATTACAACCGTTAAGGGCAAGGTCAATCAGCTGATTGCTGAAAATGCGGAATTAAGCCATGCCTTAGGTCAGTTAAAGAACCAGCTCGCCAGTGCCAAGAGCGCTGAGATGGCCAAGGAAGCTGAAAACATCAACGGACTCAGTGTTCTTATCAAGAAGGTAGATGCTGAAGCAGCTGAAGTTAAGTCATTAGCTGAAAACATGAACTCCAAACTGAAGGACGGAGCAGTGCTGTTAGCCAGCGCAAGCGACGGCAAGGTTGTCTTTGCGGCAGCCTGCAGCAAGGCAGCAATTGAAAAGGGCATTACAGCCAGTCTGTTAGTCAAGACAGCTGCCATGGAATGCGGCGGTAACGGCGGCGGACGTCCTGATCTTGCCAGCGCAGGCGGCAGAGACGCTTCAAAGGTTGACTCAGCCTTTGCCAAGGTCAGAGCACTTTTGGGGTGATTAGTCTTTAATAAATAAAAACCATAGAGTAAAATAAATAGTAAAGGAGGGAAATACAATGCCTGATAATACAAGTACAAGAGTTTTTGATACTGAAGAGTTCAAAAAGGAAAACATCAAGCTGGTTATGCGTACAGTTTATAACGCCCTGAAGGAGCGCGGTTATAATCCGGATGTACAGATAGTCGGCTACTTGATTACCAATGACCCTGCCTACATTTCAAACTATAAAGGAGCCAGAACCCTGATTCAGACAGTTGACCGTGATGAGGTCCTGAAAGAATTGGTAAGTTCATACCTGACAGAGAATGAATAAGGTAATAGGACTGGATCTGGGATCCAGAACGTGTGGTGTTGCGCTGAGCGATATTTTAGGCATGGTCGCTTCGCCGGTTGAAACCATCCGTTTTGAGGAAAATGACTACGAAACTGCCTGTGATAAGGTAGTGGAGATTATTAAGAAGAACAATGTGAAGAAAGCAGTTCTGGGACTGCCCAAGCACATGAACGGCGATGTTGGCATCCGCGGTGAGATCTCCATCATGTTCAAGGAGATGCTGGAAGAATCCTGCGGCGTGGAAGTCATCCTCTGGGATGAACGTCTTACTACGGTCTCCGCTCAGAAGAGCATGATCGCCTCCAACATGAACCGTCAGAAGAGAAGAAAGATGGTAGACACGATGGCCGCAGTCATTATTCTGCAGAGCTATCTGGATTCCGTCGCCTAGAGGTAAGAAGATGGATTTAGATACACTTATTATTGAAGAAGACGGCAAGGAAGTCGTAAGAAAGATAGAATTCACTTTTGAGAATGAAGAGTACGGCAAGAAATACGTATTCTACTATGATCCTAAGGATGATGAAACCATACTGTGCGCTTCCTATGATGATGAAGGCAATCTCTATGAAATAGAGGATCCTGAAGAATGGAAGATGGTAGAAGAAGTATTTGAGGTATTCCAGGATGACGAAGAGGAAAAGTAACAGGGGAAAAATCATACTGATTATTGTCCTGTTTATTATGGTCGTGGCCATGGGTGCCGGTCTGTTTGGATATAAGACATATATCGACAGGCTGAAGCCGGTTTCCCAGAGCGGAGAGAAAGTTGTGTTTACTGTTGAGGAAAACATGACAGGGCTGGATGTCTTAAACAAGCTTCATGATGAAGGGCTTATAAGAGACGTTTTCGCCGGCCGTGTTTATCTCAAGCTTAACGGCGGATCCAACTTCATTTCCGGCAATTTTGCCCTGTCACCGTCAATGTCCTTCAGAGAGATAATGGATGTACTCTGCAATGAGAAAAACGCCATCATTGAGCAGGTTGAAGTAACCATTGTTGAAGGTTACTGGGCTAAGCATGCCGCTGCAGCCATAGCTGAAAAAACCAATCTGACGGAAGAACAGATCATGAACAAGTGGAACGATGTTGAATACATCTATAAGCTGATCAATCAGTATCCGTTCCTCACGGAGGATGTTTTCAAGTCAGAACACTGTTATCTGGAAGGATTCATCTATCCTGAAACATACCGTTTCTACAAGGAAACAACAGTTGAGGAAGTAACAGAGAAGATCCTGGACCAGCAGCTAATGGTATTCAATAAGTACAAGGATCAGTTTGGAAACAGTGACTACTCCATCTTTGAACTGTATACGCTGGCTTCAGTACTGCAGTTTGAGGCAAAGACGGAAGAAGACATGAAGATGTGCTCCGGAGTATTCTACAACCGGTTTGAAGCCGGCATGAGCATGAGCGCCAGCGCTACGGTCTGTTATGCACTGTATGACAAATATACTCAGTGGCAGGACTGCGAAAGAGAGATCTACATTGATTCCAAGTACAACACCTATAAGTATCAGGGATTACCTGTAGGTCCTATCTGCAACCCGAGCGAAAAGGCCATTAATGCTGCAGTAAATCCGACCGAAAACGATTATTACTTTTTCATGAGCAGCATTACCACGGGCAAGATGTACTATGCCCGCACATATCAGGAACACGAAAAGAACATCAACAAATACTATCATTAGGAGAAATAACATGAAGAGACCAGTTATTATCGGAGTAGCCGGCGGAAGCGCCAGCGGTAAGACATCAGTTGCCAGAAAGCTAATGGAATACTTTGATGACACCAATACCGTAACGATTATCCGTCAGGATGACTATTACAAGGATCAAAGTCACATGCCGTTTCAGGAACGTCTGAAAACCAACTATGACCATCCAAACGCATTTGACAATGAACTGCTGCTGAAGCAGGTCAACGACCTCTGCAATGGCAAGTCCATCGAAAAGCCGACTTATGATTTCGTCAATCATACCAGAAGCTCCATTACGGAAATCGTGGAACCGACTGAGGTTCTGATTCTGGAAGGATTATTCGTTCTGGAAGACGAAAACATCAGAAAATGTCTCGATATGAAAATCTTCATTGATACCGATGCTGATATCCGTTTTATCAGAAGACTTAAGAGAGATGTCAAGGAAAGAGGACGTACTCTGGAGTCGGTATGCGATCAGTACATGAACACCGTTCGTGTAATGCATGAAGCGTTCGTAGAACCGTCAAAGCGTAAGGCTGATATCATTATTCCGGAAGGCTCACATAACAAGGTCGCCATGGACCTTCTGATTACCAAAATCAGCAGTATCATTGAGCATAAGGAATCTTCAATTGACAATTAAATAATGTTGTGGGAAAATAACCCGGCAAGGAGTGATATATTATGGAAGAACAAAAAATCGTTGTAACGAAGGAAGGCTTGGCTGAGTTACAGAAGGAATATGAATATCTCATTCATGTTGAACGTGAACAGGTAATAGATGAATTAAGAAATGCCAGAGCTCAGGGTGACTTGTCAGAAAACGCTGACTACGATGCCGCCAGAGATCATCAGGCAAGAGTAGAAGCCCGTATCAGACAGCTGGATGACATGCTGAAGAACATCGAACTGATCGATGACAAAAAGACCAGCAGAAGCCGTACAGTAAGACTGGGTGCTACAGTTACCCTGGAATTCCAGGATACCAAGGAAAGAGAAACCTACAGTATTGTCGGTACAGTTGAGTCCGATCCGTTAAACGGCAAGCTGTCTAACGAAACACCGTTGGCCATTGCCATCATGGATCATAAGGTCAATGATACCGTAACTGTTCTGGTTAACCCGGCATACAAAGTAAAAATCGTCGAAATCAACTAGGAAAAAGCATATTTGGAGCAAATACAGTAGAGATGAACAATATCGTACGCTGTGTGCTCCTTTTTTTATTGCTGGCAACAGTCTTAATACCGAAAATCGAACACGTTGAATTGCCCTGGGGCAAAACCGAACAGATTTCCGTAGAGGTAAGGGGAGAAGTTGAAAACCCCGGCATTTTTACTCTGCCTGTATACAGCACCATGAATGATCTTCTTAGACTGCTGGTGCTTACTGAAAGTGCAGATCTGGACAGGATAAACGGTCAGATGACCCTGAAGGATTTGGATGTCATCATAATACCCAGATATCAGGAGAGAGCCTCAACGGTATCCATAAACTACGGCACTCTGGAAGAACTGTGCACTATTCCGCATATCGGCCCGGTAACCGCAGCCAACATCATATCCTACCGGGAGTCATTCGGACTGTTTCAGTCAGTTGATGATCTTGTAAAAGTGAAAGGCATAGGACCCAAGACACTGGAAAAGATAAGGGAACATGTTTCCTTATGAGAAAACACTGGATATACGCCGGAATCATAATACTGACAATCGGTCTGGCTGACAGCCTTGAACAGAGAATCATAATGGCTGCGGGATGGTCGTTCCTTCTGAATCACATAATGGAAAAGAAAGTGCGCACAAGAGTGTTTGCGATAATGATGCTGTTTCTCCTGGTGTCAGTTCCTTTTGCCAGGGAGATTTACAGCGGCAGAGTGGTGATGCGCAGAGACAGTTACATTGTGGTCAGACACTGGTTTTCAAGTGTGCTTGTATATACCGATGACATGGATATCTGCATTGATGACAGGGTAATTTTTGACGGTGAACTTGAAGAGATAACAGGCTATGACAACTTTGAAGCGGCAACCTTTCAGTCATGGGCTAAGGGACAGAACATCTATTACAGCTGTACTCCTTCAGCCATCGCGGTAAAAGACAGCGGGAAAACGGTAAGGAGCTGGATCTATGTCCATAACAGACACATGCGCAATGACTGGGCTAATACACTTCTGTTTGGCACAGGCGCACCTGATGGGGAATACGGTTACTATTTCATTCAATCAGGCTTTCATGTCTCTGTACTGTTTAGCCTGTTACGAAAGCTGCTGAATCGAAAACTGTATAAGGAAGATGCCAGAAAGATAACTGTTTTTTCGGTTTTGTTTGTAGGAGCGCTCTTTCATTTTCCTTACGCATACATCAGAACGCTGATCAGTCTTCTGGCAGAAACAATGTTTGAAGACAGACGGGACAGATGCGGCTTTCAGATATGTGCTCTAGCCATGGTAAAGCCAAACTACATCCGCTCGCTTTCTTTTCTTGTACCATGCTCGTTAAGACTTCTGAATGCCTTCAAAGAGAAGAAAAACAGCCTGTCAGTAAAGGCGGTAATGTTAATGGTGATATTAAGAATTCAGGGTTATTGTGACCTGGTATCCGTCTTCTTTTTCCAGACTTTCAGAATCATCGGCTCACTGTTTTACGGGTTGGCTGTTGTATGTTCGCTTCTGCCGTTTACCGTAAACATGTCAAACGATATCGTTTCGGTACTCTGGTACATGGACCGTATTCCAAAACTGTATCTTAACGGCCGGCTGCCGGTTGTGCTGATAGGAATAATGATTTATGTTCTGGACAGATATCTGGTTCTGTTTAAAAGGAAATACGCTGTGCTGCTTATAGTGTGTTTTGTCATAAACAGTTTCCAGAGCATGTTCTTTCCTTTTTACAGGATCACCTATCTGGATGTAGGACAGGGTGACTGCGCACTTGTGCAGTTTCCGTTTTCTCTGAAAGGACTGCTGATAGATACAGGAGGGAATCCCTATAAGGACGTCGGCAGTGATATAGTGATTCCTTTTCTGCGTTCCAGGGGGCTTTTTAAAGTGGATGTCATCATCTCACACGGCGACAGTGATCACGCCGGAGCGCTTGATTCCATACAGCAGGGGTTCAGAGTCGGTAATGTATATGAAGAAAAGTGTGAGGAGAGAATAATAAACGGTCTGCACGTATACTGCCCATTATATGACCGTCAATACCAGGAAGAAAACGACAACTCCCAGATCGCTTACTTCAAGATAAGCGATTACGGATTCCTGTTTCTCGGTGATGTTTCCGCTTCGGTTGAGGATGAGCTTACTTATCAATACAATTCCCTTGATGTAACGGTACTCAAGGTGGCGCACCACGGCTCGCGTACATCGACTTCAGACAGACTGCTGTCAGTGTATAAGATGCCTTTCGCAGTCATATCTGCGGGCAGGGGAAACAGTTACGGACACCCTCATGATGAAGTACTCAGAAGACTGAACGGGTATAGAGTAAATGTTTTGAGTACCAAGGAAGACAATGCCGTGGAGTTTATGGTCTGCAGGTGGTTTATGCTGTATAAAACCGCTTCGGGGAAGACAGGTATTTATTTGGCAGAGCAATAATGTGATATAATCAGTATATGAATTACCTGTTAGTTGGAACGGAAGAATACAACCTTAAAAAGCGCCGTGATCAGATCATTAAGGAATCAGTTGATGATGATTTTAATGTGAACGTTATTAAGGGTGATCAGCTTGTCATTCAGGAACTTATAGATGACTGCATGACGCCTCCTTTCTTTGCGGATTGCAAGGTAATAGTAGTTGAAAACCCGGGATTCCTTCTGGAGGAAGAAGAGGACATATCCTCACTGATCGAATACTTGAAGAAGCCCAGTGAGTTTACGGTACTGATCTTCTATGTGAGCGCACAGGTTAACCGCCGCAAGTCAGTATTTACCGAACTGACAAAGCTGATGCAGTATGAAAAATACGATACATTGACCCCGGAGGATTTCAGGCATGTTGTTAATAAGAGCCTGTCTGATAACGGCATCAGTCTTGACTACAGAGCCAAGGAAGAACTGTTATCAAGGCTGCCGGTTGACCTGACGGCATGGCGAAATGAACTTGCCAAACTGGTCAGCTATCCCGGTCCGTTAAATCAGGAAGCGATCAGACTGCTTGTCGTAAAACCGCTGGAAGAAGATGTGTTCCAGCTTACCAATGCTGTGGTTGGACGCAAGATGAGTGATGCCATACGCATCTATCACGATCTTCTGGCCACAAATAAAAATGATGCCACCGGACTCATAGGGTTGCTGGCATATCAGTTCAGATTCATGAGCCAGGTCCGTGCCCTTAATGAAATGGGCATGAGCATGGCTGAAATTGCCGATCACTACAAGTGCAAGGAATACCGTGTGCAGATGACACTGAAGGGAAGCACCGGTACTACCAGCAAAGACCTGCTGGGTATCCTCAGCAGCCTTTCCGATCTTGATCAGAACATAAAGAACGGAGAGATCGAGCCCAAGTTGGGATTGGAACTGTTTATCATGAACGCAGTCAGGAGATAGTTTATGGAGTCACTAAAGGAACTGTACCGTATCGGACCGGGGCCGAGTTCATCCCATTCTCTGGGAGTAAGAAAAGCCTGTGAATACTATAAAAAGAATAATAACGATCATGACCATTATATAGTGGAACTGTATGGTTCTCTTTCTCTTACGGGAAAAGGGCACATGAGCGATAAGGTTATCTATGACTACTTCGGAAAGGATCATGTTGATGTCCTGTTTATGAAGGAACCTGTGGAAAATCCCAATACCATGAAGTTCTATACCTTTGATAACGGCATAAAAGATAACGAAATGACCATATATTCTGTCGGCGGGGGAGCCATCGATGTTGAAGGTGTTCCGCAGATAGTTGACAAATATGTCTATCCTGAAAAAGACCTTTCAGAAATACTGGCATTCTGCCAGAAACATGAATACTCTCTGGCTGATTATGTGTACCACTATGAGCCGCAGATAAAGAGTCATCTGTATGAGGTTCTTGACCAGATAGTCAAGGTAGTGGAAGAAGGTCTCACAAAAGAGGGCTATCTTCCGGGCGAACTGCATCTGGAAAGAATGGCTCACAAGCTGTATAAGCAGGCTCTTGAAGTGGAAGATGTAACCGTAAGAGAAAAGCTTCTGCTGAGTGCCAGTTCATATGCGGCAGTTGAGGAAAGTGCCTGCGGCGGGACTGTTGTCACAAGCCCGACACTGGGAGCCAGCGGCATCGTCAGCGCTCTGATGTATTACTATTACCATAAGGGTTATACCAGAGAACAGCTGATCAATGGACTGGCTGTTGGCGGTGTCATAGGCAACGTAGTTAAGACAAACGCTACCATATCCGGAGCCAGCGGCGGATGTCAGGCTGAAATAGGGACAGCCTGTGCCATGGGTGCAGCCATTGCGGCATATCTTGAAGGACTCAGCAATCACCAGATAGAATACGCAGCGGAAGTAGCCATGGAACACAATCTTGGCCTTACCTGTGACCCGGTTGGCGGATATGTACAGATACCGTGCATCGAAAGAAACGGTGTCGGAGTCCTCAGAAGTATTGATGCCATGATTTACGCCAAGTATCTGGGCAAGATGCGCAAAAACAGGGTAAGCTTCGACATGGTCGTCAAGGTCATGGCTCATACAGGCAAACAGCTGCCGGTTGAACTGAGAGAAACATCTCTTGGAGGTTTGGCCATTGAAGTTCAACTGGATAAGAAATACAACGAGATATGATAACGAAAAAAGCCGGGTGACCGGCTTTTCAAAATTATAGTATACAGTTTACGATTTTGTAGATAAGTAAGTCATGAAGGCGCCGATCAGATTGGCGTCATTTCCATATTTGCACTGGACTACTTCTACACAGGTATTTTCAGCTATCTTCGGGAAGGGGTGCTGTTCAACCAGAAGTCTGAGCTGTTCGCTGATCTTTTCTATCAGAACAGGCTGACGGCTTATTCCGCCACCAATGGCAACTTTCTCCAGGTCCAGCAGAAAGTGCAGATTGTAGATCTGCTTGGCAATTTCCCGAGCAAAGTTATCAAGCACTTTCTGCGCTACTTCATCATCAGGCAGTCTTCTGAAGAATTCACGGCCGTCAATGTCTTCTTCCAGTCCTTTGGCAGCCTTATAACCTGCTAAAAGGCCGTTTGTTGAACATCTGATGCCTACAAAGCTTCCAAGATCATTGAATCTGTCCGCTTCAGCGTTCAGGAAACTGAATTCACCGGCTTTATAGTTTTTGCCTCTGACGATCTGTCCGTTTATTACCAGACCGCCGCCAACACCGGTTCCTATGACAAATACGGCAGCGTTCTTACAGCCCTGTAATGCTCCGCATGAGAACTCCGCCATTACAGCGGCCTTCCCGTCATTTTCCAGTACAATTGGACAGCCGCAGATTTCAGCCAGCTGCGGTCCTACCGGACGTCTCCAGTTATAGCGTAAGGCTGATCCGCCTAATACGACACCGTTGTCTGTATCAATGAAACCGGGCAGGCTCATGGCAATGCCTTCAGTTTCTTCTTTGTGCTGTTGGTAAATGTTGTTTATTACCTCTGAAAAATGCTCAAAAGTGTCCTGAGGAGTAGGGACATAACCCTTGTCATATGTGTTGAACTGTTCGTCCATGACGGCATACTTGATCTCTGTACCCCCAACGTCAAATACCATTAGTTTCATATTGTTTCTTCCTTTAATCGCAATTCTATTATATCAAATATTGTCTTCAGGCGAATAGTCCATAAACAGGAAAAACAAAGCTATGTTATTGTCCTTTTAACTCATTAATGACGATTTTGAAGACTTCATCCTCAATCTTGCCGAATTCATCATCACTCAGTTCTGTACCGTCAACAAGGTTTTCTCTGACAATTTCTACTGAAGCAGCCTTCATGCGGAAAAGTTCAGCCAAAGTGAACATGGAACTGCATTCATGTTCATTCATAAGAACACCTAACTCGCTCCATTTCGCGATTCTTTCCATACCCTTGGGATCACAGGGCTGCTCATTATAGTACCCATCATGGCTGCGTACTATTCCTACTTCCGGAATAATGGCGTTATTTCTACATGCCTTATCAAGCCGGCGTACAAGAGACAGATCGGCGCAGGCAGGATATGACTTGGGTACATATTCCTTACTGGCACCTTCAGAACGCACGGCAGCTGAAGGGATGATCACTGTGCCTGGCTTTATACCAGATTGAATAGCCTGACCGGAACCAATCTTTACGATCGTCTTAACGCCCAACTGATTGAGTTCCTCAACTGCGATGGCCATGGGCATGCAGCCATGCCCAAATGACATTACGGCAAGATTATCACTGTCGCTCTTATAGGTAACATACTCTCTATGTGAGGCGGTCTGTCTGGCATCCTTTAAATGAGAAGCAATACGTACGACATCCTCCTGGGCACAGGTAAGGATCATAGTTGCGCAGACATCTTCTTCCTTAGCACCTACATGGTGCAGGCCTCCGTCTGCCAGATACATTCTTTTACTCTCAAACTTCATGCCAATTCCTCCTTTGCCAGAAGATCAACGGCTCTTAATGTGACTTCCGTTTCTGCCTTAATTCGCTGTTCCAGGAATTCCGGGTCTGTATATGCTGGGTAGTTGCTCTGTTTATACGGATCAAAATCAGCCAGCATGTAGCCCAATACGACACATATGGTTGCTGCTCTGATACCCAGCAGATAGCCTAAGGGGAATAGTGTTCCGCTTTCGTTTTCCTCGGATACAACATTCGCAGCCTGCCATATTTCCATACGGTTCCATAACCCTTCATGAGCAGCAATGGATTCCATGTAGAATGAATCATGTGAACGGTATAATCCCAGAACATGATCTTCATTCAGTTGTTTTGCTGCATCTTCCAAAGCACCGACAAGCTTATAATCAGCTACGGCAGGGAATTCACCCGGAACATACTCGTAAGAAGCTCCTTCACCTCTTACACAACCCGTGGCAATTGACAGGGTTCCCGGTTTGATGTCAGGCTGCAGGCCTGCACATGTGCCAACTCTTATAACGTTCTTTACACCGAGTTTCGCAAATTCTTCCATCGCCAGTGCCACGCACATGCATCCCATGCCGCTGGAAACTACGGACACAGATGTTCCTGCCTTGGTCTTTCCCGTGTAGGCGGCAAAAGTGCTGCGCTGACCTATGAATCTGGATTCTCCAAAATGAGAAGCAATGATCTCACAGCGGTGCGGATCGCCCGGCAGCAATACTGTTTCTGCCAGATCTCCCGGTTTTAGGCCGGTAAAAAGCATCCTTCCTTCACTGTCTGTTTTAGGATTAATTATCCTGAAAGGGCCCATTATTATACCTCCTTTTACAAAATAAGCCGACTTTCAAAGTCGGCCAACTATCGTTGATATGAATTTTCATTCACTCTTATATCTCTACCGAGACAACTTTATATATTCAGTCTAGCATAGAGCTTTTTAGCAGTCAATGCGATGGCAAAGAGGGTATAAGAATAATAAAAAAGCCCTTGCGGACTTTGTTTATTCTTTTAGAGGCTATTCACAGCTTTTGTTAAGCGTGATTTCTGACGTGCAGCATAATTCTTGTGATGAATACCACTTGTGACTGACTTGTCGAGCAGTGAAGCTGCCAGTGGTAATGCCTTAACAGCTGCATCCTTGTCCTTAGCTTCAACGGCCTTTAAAACCTTCTTAACAGCAGTCTTTAAAGCGCTCTTTTCAGCCTTATGTGCAGCATTTTCCTTTAAGTTAGTAATAGCACGTTTCTTCTGAGACTTAATATTAGGCATACTCTACCTCCTTGTAAATGCTAGTCTATTTTAGCAAAGTAAAAAGTAAATTGCAACCAAAAATAAAAAATAAAGATTTTAGTGTATAATAACTTCAGGTGATCGGAATGAATGGACCTCGTATAGTATTTATGGGCACTCCGGAATTCGGATGTGCGATCCTCAATACACTTATCAAACTTGAACAGAACGTGGTAGCTGTTGTCTGCCAGCCTGATAAAAAAGTCGGGCGCAAACAGGAGATCGTTTTTCCCGTGTCCAAAAAGACAGCTCTGGAACATGACATACCGGTCATTCAGCCCATAAAGATCAGAGAAGACTATCAGGATGTATTGGACTATAAGCCGGACCTGATCATTACCTGTGCCTACGGGCAGATCATACCTGCTGCCGTTCTTGATTATCCGAAACTGGGCTGCATAAACGTTCACAGCTCACTGTTACCGAAGTTAAGAGGCGGAGCACCGATTCAGCATGCCATAATTGACGGTTATTCTGAAACCGGTGTTACCATCATGGAAATGGACAGAAAGATGGATTCCGGTGCCATAATAAGCCAGGCATCATGTCCGATTGACATGGAAGATACCTATGGAACTCTTCATGACAAACTTATCGAAGTGGCTGTAAAGCTTCTGGAAGAAACGCTTCCGTCTATTATTGATCAGACATACGTGCCTGTACCTCAACTGGAGGAAGAAGTCACATTCGGTTACAACATCAGCAAGGAAGAGGAGAGACTTGATCTTTCAAAATCCTATATGGAAGTCTATAACAGGGCCAGAGGACTGATACCTGCACCATGTGCATACTTCATGGTTGACGGTAAGAAGGTCAAGGTATGGGATATCAAAACAAGCGAAATGACAACTGAAGGCGCCAATGGTACACTTGGCTTTTCAGACAATGACATAACACTGGCTGTTGACGGGAGACTGCTGGTGATAAGAGAACTTCAGCTGGAAGGAAAACAGCGCATGAGTGCCCGTGATTTCCGCAACGGAGCGGGAAGAAACTGGGAAGGAAAGACGGCAGAGTAATACTATGGAACAGAAATATATCAGAAACTTTTCAATTATAGCCCATATAGACCATGGTAAAAGCACTCTGGCCGACAGACTTCTGGAAGCGACCAACACGGTTGAACAGCGTGACATGGTCAACCAGATGCTGGATGAAATGGACTTGGAGAGAGAAAGAGGCATTACCATTAAGCTGAATGCCGTTTCTTTGAAATACCATGCGGATGACGGGCATGATTACCACCTGCACCTGATAGATACGCCGGGGCATGTGGACTTTTCCTATGAAGTCAGCCGTTCATTAGCTGCCTGTGAGGGAGCAGTACTGGTAGTAGATGCTACTCAGGGTGTTGAAGCGCAGACTTTGGCTAATGTATATCTGGCTATAGATAACGACTTAACAGTAGTACCTGTCATTAACAAGATAGATTTGCCAAGTGCTCAGCCGGAACTGGCCAGGCATGAAATAGAACACGACATCGGACTGGATGCTGAAGATGCACCATTGATCAGTGCCAAGATGGGAACGAACATCCATCAGGTACTGGAAAAGATCGTAACAGACATACCGGCACCATTCGGTGATCCAAAGGCACCGCTGCAGGCATTGATATTTGACTCATATTATGACTCCTACAGAGGCATCATCGTTTTCGTCAGAATCAAAAACGGTGAATTAAAGGTAGGGGATACCATCAGACTCTGGAGCAACAACCAGCAGTATCTGGTCAGCGAAGTTGGAATAAGAACACCTAAGGAAGTCAGTAAGGATAAGCTTGAATGTGGAGAAGTTGGCTGGTTTGCGGCTGCCATTAAGAGCGTTCAGGACGTCAGAGTTGGTGATACCGTTACCCTGGCTGAAAGACCGTGTGCCCAGCCGCTGCCGGGCTACAGGCAGATGCAGTCAATGGTTTACTGCGGCTTATACCCAACCGATAATGCCCGTTATAACGACTTAAGAGATGCTCTGGAAAAACTGCAGCTTAACGACGCTTCATTGCGTTTTGAAGCTGAGACATCACAGGCATTAGGCTTTGGTTTTAGATGCGGATTCTTAGGCTTATTACACATGGATGTCGTGCAGGAAAGACTGGAAAGAGAATACAATCTTGACCTCATTGCCACGGCACCGTCAGTCATATATGAAGTACATCTGAATAACGGTGAAGTAATGTACATTGATAACCCGGCAGTACTGCCTTCAAATCAGATGATCGAGTACATTGCCGAGCCGTATGTCAAGGCTTCCATAATGGCTCCGAAGGAATACATAGGACCTATCATGGAACTGTGCCAGAACAAGAGGGGCATCTATCAGGATATCGTCTATCTTGATGACAGCCGTGTAAACATAGTATATGAACTGCCTCTGTCAGAAATAGTCTTTGATTTCTTCGACAAGATGAAGTCATGCACAAAGGGCTATGCTTCCCTGGACTATGAACTGATAGGATACAAAAAGAGCGAACTGGCCAGAATGGATATACTGATCAACGGGGAACCTGTTGACGCCTTAGCCTGCATCGTTCACACCAAGTTTGCCTACCAGAGAGGCAGCCTGATAACCAGAAAGCTGAAGGATATCATCCCCAAACAGCAGTTTGAAATACCGATTCAGGCAGCTCTCAGCGGCAAGGTAATTGCCAGGACAAACATCAAGGCTTACAGAAAGAACGTTTTGGCCAAGTGCTATGGCGGTGACGTAAGCCGTAAGAAGAAACTGCTGGAAAAACAGAAAGAAGGAAAGAAGCGTATGAAGGCTGTCGGTTCCGTAGAGATACCGCAGGAAGCATTCATGGCGGTTCTGTCAGTTGATGATGAATAAAGTGTTGGAAACCATACAGGAAATGCGTGTTTCCCGTGGCTGGGATAAGTCAGACACGCTGCCCATCCTGATCAAGTCAGTTGCCGTAGAGGCTGCTGAACTGCTGGAAACGATCCAGTGGGATGAGGAAAACATTGACATGGAAGCAGTCAAAGGCGAACTCGCTGACGTTTTGATGTACGCTCTGAGTATCTGCATTGACTATGACATCGATGTTCAGGAACTTATTGAAAACAAGATCGTGAATGTGTATTCACGCTATCCCGCCAAGAATAATGATTAGAAGCCTTTACATACATATACCTTTCTGCAACAACATCTGCTGGTATTGTGACTTTACCCGCAGACTTTATGATGAAAAGACTGCTGATGAATATCTTAACCATTTAGAGAAGGAACTGGAAACCATAGACCAGTCTTCTTTTGTTACAGCCTATATCGGCGGGGGCACGCCAAGTGCTCTGTCTGAAGTTCAACTGGAAAGACTCCTGCAGATAATTAACAGATTTGAGATAAAAGGTGAGTTTACCATGGAGGTAAACCCCGATTCTCTCAATGCAGAGAAGGCTTTGATAATGAAGAAATACGGCATTAACAGAGTCAGCATGGGAATTCAGTCCTTTAATGAGAGAATACTGAAGGAAATAGGACGTAAGCATGACCGTAAGGACATCGATAACTGTTTCAATTATCTTCTTTCTGCAGCCATAGACAACATATCAGTTGACCTGATGTACGGCTATCACGGTCAGACAGTTTCAGATCTGTTAAGTGATCTTGAAGAAGCAGTTAAGCTGCCCGTAAAGCATGTTTCCATATATGATCTGGAAATACATGATGATACCGTGCTTGGCCATAAGAAATATGAGAAACCTGATGAGGAAACGGAGTTCAACATGTATAAGCTGATAATCAGTTTTCTTCAGGAACACGGATTCCATCAGTATGAGATCAGCAACTTTGCC
>JAEEGL015619253.1_pt1 | contig 25377 bp, 25 predicted proteins | sample 9134231 | NCBI WGS metagenome assembly JAEEGL01 (sample SAMN16246548, study PRJNA631951) | gut metagenome | biome: gut microbiome; feature: rumen; material: fiber-attached | host: Bos | place: Iran: Karaj | collected 2018-10
AAAAAGAACTTATCACAGCAAGAACTAGCCACTCTTGTTGGAACAACCAGACAAACAATTATTGCAATTGAAAAAGGAACATTCAATCCATCTGCAAAACTTGCTCTACTTTTGTGTGTTGCACTGGATTGCAAGTTTGAGGAAATATTTTTCTTTTAAAAACAAAAAACAATTAGGTTTTCCTAATTGTTTTTATTTTGTTCTAGTTCTTCAAACTCTTTCATTCCATTCAAAACATGTTGAACTTGGTTCACATCCAAATATTTTAAAAGGCCTAAAAGTTCTCCAACGTGATGAAGTTCCTCTTCTTTTATGTGCTCCCAAGTTTTCTTTGCAAGTTCATTTCTTGTTGTGTGAATGTGACTGTCATATTCAATAATTGCATCAATCTCCCCAACCAAATCTTTTCTTGCCTTTTGAAGTGCGTCGAAATCTAAATTAGATGCATTTGTTTGTGCATGATTTATGTTTTGATTCACATAGTTAAACATTTTTCCCTCCTTTTGTTTTATATATGAAAAAAGAGAACTAAATGTGAGTGCATGATTGCCAAATAGCACTAAAAATGTTATAATTATAACAAATTAAGGAGAAAAATATGGGTAAAATATGTCATTCATTCTATTCAATTATGTTCATTTTGTTAATTACATTTACTTTTTGCTTTGCTGGGTGCGATAAAAAAATTAAAACAATAGCTTTTGATCAACTATATAATTATACTGAAGATGGAGAAATTATTTCTTTAACCGAACTTGGAAAAAATCAAACCACTATTGAAATACCTGAAAAAATAAATGACACCGAAATAAAAAGAATAAATTATTTGGGAAGTTCGACAGTAAAAAACATAATTATAAAAGATAACATAGAATATATATCAATGGGTGCTTTACGTGACAATATATGTTTACAATCTTTAACTGTTCCTTTTTTAGGAAATCCAACAAGTTTTCGCAATATATATGACAGATTTGGTTCAACCAATTCTTTTCCAGATTTATGGTATTTTTTCACAAACCCAATTGACCAAACCACTTACGCCAAAACAAATGAAGTTATACCAAAAACATTAAAACATATAAACATTACAGGCTCATCATTGGTTGACGAAATTGAAATTGGCAGGATTGGAGGATATTCTATTGAATCAATCAGTTTACCAGAAAAGTTTATAATTAAAGATGGTTTTGGGTTTGGTAATTGTGTAAAAAATGTATCTGTAAACGTAAATAATACAAAATATGATAGTCGTGATAATTGTAATGCTATTATAGAAACTAAAACAAATACCTTAATAAAAGGTTGTATAAATTCAACAATACCAAACAGTGTTACAACTATTGGAAAAAGTGCATTTTCAGGAATTCATTTAAAAGAAATTATAATTCCATCAAGTGTAACAACAATAAAAGAATATGCCTTTTATAACATTAACACATTAGAAAATACTATTGTATTTATACCATCATCAGTAAAAGAAATTGATCAACATGCTTTTGGACTTGATAACTATAGTAATATAACCGGTTTCATATTTGAGCAACCAGAAGGGTGGAAAATAGGCAATTATATATTACCAGCAGATCAATTAAACACCCCCACAGCCGCTTATGAAACACTAAAAACCTCTAACAATTTTAATATATTAATTAATACTTTATAGAATATAATTTAGTAAAAAAGAGTAAAGTTCATTCATACTTTACTCTTTTTTATGTGGTAAACTACATAAAACTCATCATTGCTACAACATTTACGATATAAAATCATACTTCTACTGTACAGAATTTGGAAACTCGTATACATTTTTTAAAATTGCTATTGTAAATTTCATAGCAATTTCAGCATCTTCTTTGCTCGCTATTTTACAATTATGAGTGACATCATTACCCAATTGTCTAATTTTATCAACCCATACATTATTAGTTTTTGACGGCAAACAGTTTTGTTGTAAATAGTTTACATAATCTATAAATGACTTGTTAGGCACACCTCCCTGATCTACAGCCACATGTGCCATTAAAGTTCTTAAAGTTATCACACAGCAAGTGTAGGCTCCAATACCAAAAGCGTTTCTACATTCACTGTAAAGTTGTTCTATTTCATCAGGTAAATAATTTATATTCTCAAAGTTAGAAACCATTGGCAAAACTGATGCATCTGAGAACTTATATATAACTGGGCAACCACAAAACGGACACTGTCCCGTATAATATACAAAATTTTTTCTAGAAAATTGTTTTGTTGTATCTATACTATAATATCTGGCATATACATCCAAAGCAATTTTATTATTACAATGTCCACAAACACAAGTTATAGCATCTTGCAATTTTGAAACATAACTTTCCATTTTTAACTTTTCCATAATATCACCTCTACCATTTATATTATAACACAATAAATATATTTTTTCAACAACAAAAAAGTCTGTGAAAAAAACAAACCAAAAACTTGGTTTGTTTTTTTAGTCGTGTTTTGTTATTGCAATATCATTTTTATATGGTCCGCATTCTTTCTTTAATAAATCTGCAAATTCCTTGCAACTTGCCGCAATGTGGCATCCTTTTTCATCAATAATATAGCCACCCGCTTGTTTAACCAAATATTGCCCAGGAAGATAATCCCAAGGACTATCATTTTTAAAAACCGCACCGCTCAATCTTCCACAAGCAGTCCAAGCAAGATTCACACATTGCGCAGCACACACCCTCACATGCCTTGTTGCTTGAAACAACCTCACAAAACTTGGAGCCTTGTTCCCTCCATCAATTGCAAAACATGCGTGATTTATTTTCCAATCCTTTACCACAATTTTTTGGTCGTTTAGAAAAGCACCAGACTTATCGGCATAATATAATTCATTAAGCCTTGGAAGATACAAAACGCTTGCTGTGGTTTCTCCATTTTCAACCGATGCCACTTGAATCCCCCACAAAGGAAGCCCATGAGCAAAGTTAACCGTTCCATCAATTGGGTCAATCACAAAACAGTTTTGTGTGAGTGTTTTTTGGGAATTTGTTTCCTCACTCACAATATCAAACTTTGGATATTGCTTGTTCATTTTTTTAATCAAATAACTTTCAATTTCTAAATCAAAGTTTGTGACCAAATCACCAAACTCACCTTTCGCTTTAATTTCAAACTCAGGAGTTATTAACCCTGCTGCTTCTTTCACAATTTGCACCAAAAACTCTGTCATCTTTTCCATAATATTTTCCACCTTTATAAGAAAAATTATATCATATCAAAAATTCTTTTGCAAAGCAAAAAACCTGATGAGAAAAAATAAAAACAAAAAAATCGAACACATAAGCACTCGATTTAGTCCCTAACAATTAAAAATTTGTCAATAGTTTTATTTAACATTTTCTATATCATGATTCAAAACATAGTTCGACACTTCTAAAAAGTTTTCATCATAATTATATCGTTTTTGCCCAAATTTCAACCAAGCAGCAGACCATGTTTTCTCATCATCTATAGCCTTTTTAACCACAGGATTTTTTGTGTATTCATTATTATGCTGATCATTTAGATTAACACATCCTTCTTGGTCATATAATTTACATTGAATATCGCATTCAAGCTTATCACAATAATAAGCGAATTTTGCCTCTTTTGTTTCTCTTTTATCAAATTCAAACACCAAATCTTTTATGGCTTTTCCGTTAGACAAAATGCTTGTTAGATTTTCCACCGCCTGATGTCCTTTCTCTTGTTTTGATTTAGCATCAACATCAAAAATTGTTAAGTCACCAATAACAATTTCTTCCAATTCATGAACAGCAAGCATTGATAATGTTTTTTGTAAATCAATATCATATTCATATTCAGACCACATTGAAATTGCAAGCATTTGAACTCCAAAAATGTGCTCAGCAATGCTTTCCACCCTTTCTCGTTTAACACCCCAGGCTTTCCATCCTGTTCTGATTTCATTTTTTAACTTATTACAAAAAATATAAAATTCCACAACATTTTTAGCTTTTTCCATTTTCCCTCCACTATGATAATCTAGACTGTTTAATATTTTATCTTTTTGTTATCATCAATTCATTATAACCTGTGGTTTCATCAAAAACTTTTCCAAAAATATAACTTTCCAATTCCAAAATCACAAGTTCACATGTTGTGTTCACCTCGCACCCCTCAACCATGTGACCGCCAACAACAGACAAATCTTCTTTTGCTAAGCTTATGTGAATATGAAGCCTTTCACTTGAAACCGTTCCCATCAAACTCACAATTTCAAGTGGCTCCACAAGTGTTTGAATGTTCTTTCCTCCAGCATCACGCATTTTTGCCTGAGACAAACATCCAACCCCACTAACTATAACTCCAGCCTTTATGTTATTTTCTTTACAAAACTCAAAAATTGTTTTATATAAATCCTTTCCCTTTGTTAAACGAACAGCAAATTCTTTCATCAACTTCACCTCTACAATAATTAGTTTTTATTATTACATAATCGTCTCAAAAAGTCAAGCACACTTTCCCACACACCCAGCTTTACTAAAATAGTATTACTAATTCAAGCCTAAAGCACATTTTTGTTCAATAAAAAAATCGAACACATATGCATTCGATTTAGTCTTTTTCTGGTGCGGATGAAGGGACTCGAACCCCCATGGTCGCCCACTAGATCCTAAGTCTAGCGCGTCTACCAATTTCGCCACATCCGCATATCAAACATTATATAACAAAATTTTCCAAAAATCAAGTAAAAAATTAAAATCTTTTGTTTATTATTTTATTGTGAAAAAAATTTTTGTGTGATATAATATGAATAATATTTTAGGAGGAGCAACATGGAAACACAAAAAGCATCAAATATTTTTTCAATTGTTTTGTCTAGCTTAACCATTTTAAGCGCTGTTTCTGTGTTCTTGGGGCACATGTGCACAAACATGATTGGCTCTGGATTTTTTGCATACCTTCTAAACATTTTCTCCGCTCCAATACTTATGATTTTTCCTGTTTTTGTTAGCATTTTTGGTGGCCTTTGGGTTGTTTACATCATTGTTTCAATATTTTTGGTTGTTGGAATCATAAACTTGATTGTTTCCATAAAACTTATAAAAGATGAAAACTTTAATTATTCATGTTTTGTTACAAACTTTGTTTGTTCTTGCATTGCAATATTTTTGGCTGCTTTAATCTTTTATTCACTTATTGCAAATGGATTCAAAATTTTGAGTGACTCAAGCATTTGGAGCATTTTTTGGTTAATACTTTTCTTGATTGGAATCATTTGGAGTTTTGTTTTAAAAATTATTTTGATGGTTAGATACAATAAAAACACCGAAATTGTTGTGAAATAAAAAAAGCCTATGATAGGCTTTTTTTATTTAAAAAACTTTTATGAAATTGTTCTGATGGAATCTAGTTGTCTTCTTATTAGTGCGCTTTGTTCACGAGCCTTTTCTCTCTGATCACGAAGTTGTTCATATGTTGGCCTATTGTCTTTTTCGTCATAAACAATTTTGCCATCTTTTTGTTTCTTACCTTTTGGTTTATAGTATGAACCATACAAAACATCTCTGATGAGCCTTTCGTTTGTTTCCTTACTATGCTTAGACATTTCATTGCCTTTTGACACTAGTTCCATAAACCTTGAAACCATTTTTTCTTTTTGGTCTATTTTTATTCTTACTTTAAACTTTTCTCCAACTTCTATAATTTTGTTTATGTCGCCGTGCTTTATGACGTGGTCAAAATATGTATCCAAACTCAAATAAGGTGCAAATGGCAAATTGTGTGTTTGATAAAAATCCGAAATCTCTTTTGCACTAAAATGTTCATATAGAACCTCTTTCACAACATCTTTAACAAAACCTTCATCCGATATTTTTTTCTCTAAATAATTATAAAGTATATCAACATTTTCTCTTAAACGTTTATCTTTATCCATACCCCATATTGTTTTACCAATTTTTTTCTCGTTTTCAAAATACAGTTCAAGAGCCCTTTCCTCAAACATTTTTTGTTTGTCTAATTCACCTTTAGAATGATTTAATTTTGCCATTTCAAGTTGCGTTTCCATTCTTCCATGCTGCAACACAGTTTGCTCAATAGCCTCAATTGTTTGTTCACTAAATTTCACTTTACCATGGCGCAAAATATCCACACAAAACCACACGTTTTCAGATTGTGCCAAAATGTCTTCACCCATTTTCACGCTTGATGGATATCTTTTGAAATATTCATAAGCAGTTTTTGATTGATCAAATGATTCCTGGCGTTTATGCAAATAATCAAACACTAATTTTAGGTATGGTTCAGTGTATTCAGGATATTGATCCAAAAATTTTACAACATCATCTGTGCATGCACCATAATTGGTTTCTATTTCTTTTTTCATTTTTTCATATTGAATCTTTCCAGAAATTTTATCAACAATTTTCATCAAACATCATCACCTTTTAAACTTATTTTCTTCCTTTGCGAAATTTTTGAGGATTTTTTCCATAATTTTGTTGTTTTTTGTGTTTAAAACTGCCGTTCTTCTTTTCTCTGCCAGCAAATTTGTTTTCAAGTTTTATTTCATCAATGTTTTCAAGTTGCAATCTTTTCAGAGTTATTTTTGCTTTTATCATTTTTTCAATTTGCTTAAGTTTTTGTTGCTGGTCATCGCTGTTTAAAATTGTCCAAGCAAAACCATCTTTTCCTGCTCTTCCCGTTCTTCCAATTCTGTGAATGTAGTTTTCAAGGTTTTGTGGTAAATCAAAGTTCACAACATGCAAAATGTCATTAACGTCAATTCCGCGAGCCGCAACATCGGTTGTGATTAAGATTTCCACTTTTCCACTTTTATATTCGTTCATAACTCTTGTTCTTTGTGATTGTGGCATGTCACCATGCAGCACCGCTGGTCTATAACCCATCTTCTCCAAATATGACTGCACCATTCCAACCATGTTTTTCGTGTTACAAAAAATTAAAGTTCTCCCTCTTTCAAGTTCACGAAGAAGTGAATGAAGTGCTTTTTTCTTTTTATCCTTTGGCACCAAAAAGTATGTTTGAGTGATTGCATCCAAAGTTGTGTTCTGTTTTCCAACCTTTATGGTTTGCGGGTTTTTCATATAATCAGCACTTATGCTTGTCACTTCATCATTCATTGTTGCAGAAAACAAAAGTGTTTGGCGGCTTTCTGGAGTTTTTGAAATGATTGTTATGATATCTTTTCTAAATCCCATATTAAACATTTCATCTGCCTCATCTAACACAAGTGTTTGAACATTTTGAAGTTTTAGGGTGTGCCTTTTAATGTGGTCCAAAACTCTTCCCGGAGTTCCAATCACAATGTTTGGTCTTCTTTTTAGAGAAAAAATTTGTTGCTTTATGTCTGCCCCACCATAAACTGCCACCGACCTTATGTGTTTTAGGTGCATTGAATATTCTTTTATTTCTTGCCTTATTTGCTGCACAAGTTCTCTTGTTGGGCACAAAATTAGTGCTTGAACGCAGTCGTTATCCTTGTCTATTTTTTGCAGAATTGGCAAAACAAAAGCAAGCGTTTTCCCTGTTCCAGTTTGCGAAAGCCCAATAACATCTTCTCCCTCTAAAATTTTTGGGATTGACTTTTCTTGTATTTCAGTTGGCTTAATAAATTTCTTTTGTTTCAAAACCATCTTTAACTCTTCAATCAAATTCATGTCTTTAAAATTCATATGCACCTCTTTAAGATATATTTTTTATTATAGCACAAAAACACACAAATAGACAAACAAAAAAGCATATAAGCTTTATGCTCTATATGCTTTCTATCTTTTAACAACTTTTTTTGCTGTTTTTGCCACTTTTGGTGCCGCCTTTTTTGTTGTTGACGACTTTTTGGCTGTGGTTTTCGGCTTTATTGTTTTTGTTGTTTTAGCCTCTATGCTTGCCACTTTTTTGGTTTGTGGCTTTTTCACAACCTTTTTGTCACTTGCACGAGTGGTTGCCTTGGTTGCTCTTTTTGCTGGTGCTTTGCTTGTTTTTTTGCTTGCGGTTTTTCTCACAGGTTTTGGCTTAACCAATTTTTCTTCTTCCCTGTTAATTTCTTCCTCAACCATATATAGTGGTTTTGTTATTCCTTCAAGTTTCATGTTTGCTTCATCAAACTTTTTCTCTTCAATCACAGAGCAAAACAAAACATTGTCTGTTAATTGGTTTATGAACCTATCATTAAGTGCTGGTGAAATGTAGATTTCTTTTGTTTTATTCTTTTTCTTGTAAACAATTCTTATACAGCTGTTTGCTAGTTTTGCAGAAACCTTTGCACTGTCACAAGGAACAACGGCAACAATATCTTCATATTTTATCTTCTTGCCCATTGCAAACCACAAACAAGTGATTTTTAAATAGTCTTGTGTTAGATTATAGTGAGTGAAAAAGAATGGAGGAATCACAAACAAAACAAAAATTGCAGAAAACACCAAAAAAGGAATCCAAATTCCAGATAACCCCCAAAACATCAAAAGCCCTATATCAATCATGCACATAATCAAAAACCCTAAAAATGTACATGTTCCAATTTTACTACTAAATCTTTCCATAGCACTCCCCTTATGGTTAAAGTATAACTTTTTACGACAAAAAAGTAAAGAAAATACGCTCAGTATTTGCATTTTTTTGTTCAATATCAAAGGTAACACAAAGTTTTAATAAAAATATGCCGCAAAATTATTGACACAACAAAAAAAATCTGCTAAAATGAATTCATAATCCGCTTGGATTATGGACCCAACCTATTCCTCAATAGCTCAGTTGGTAGAGCATCCGGCTGTTAACCGGCAGGTCGCAGGTTCAAGTCCTGCTTGAGGAGCCAATAAAAGCCTTTTTAAAGGCTTTTTTTGTTTGCTATTTCACCTTCAAGCAGGAGCAAAACTATGTTTTGCTGTTTTGCTGAAACAAAACACTTGAACCTTTTTTGGTTCACCCTCTGTCGGGCTCCCGGCTTTGGCTAAAAACAGCCACACTGGGCTGTTTTCTTAACGCGTCTCCCCTGCTTTGCGGGGCCAATAAAAGCCTTTTTAAAGGCTTTTTTTGTTTTTAATAAAAAAAGAGAGTTACATCTCTCTTTTTTCACTTTTTGATTTATAACTTATAGCAGCCTCATCTCTTTTATCTCTAGACATTCGAATTCTTGCTTCTCTAAACTCATTTTGAATTTTTTTCATGGTTGAAAGTTCAAGCATTTCATTTGTTGTTAAATGTGCAATAGGTTCAATAACCTGCCCTGGAACAAACCTCGAATCCTTTGTTCCAAGCAAAGTAATCCCTCCGTCATAATCATAAATATATAGACCATGTTGAGTTGAGTTTCTAAACCTTGCAACAATTGTTTTCACACGTTCTTCGTCAACCTTACCTTTATCTGTTAAAAATTTCTTTGGCAAATCTTCCAAAACAATTGGGTCATCTTTAAATATGTTATCTAAAACATCTTTAACTATGTCATCATTGTGATCAGCAGTAAAAATTTGATATAACATATTTGAAACAATTGTTGTACTCAACCCGGTTTCCATATTCAAAATCGCACGATTTTTATTTTCCTGATCGTTTACAAAATGCCCCCACAATTCGCCAAAACCACAATCCATATATTTTGCGCAATATGAGCAAAATTGCAACATTAAAAATTTTTCTTCAATAAGATAATCATGATTATATTCTTTTTGTTTTGCAAATTCGCCACATTGTTTGGCATTAATGCCAAGTTTCCCATCAAATTTTTCATCTGTCTTTTCATACATTTTCATTTTTCTATGATAATTCATATGATAGTTTATGTCTGCTTTTTCCACAACATTTTTTGTTTCAGTTGCTTTTTGCAGTTCTTTTTTGAGGCTATTTACCGTTTTTTTGTCGCCTTTTTCTTCTGCAATTTTAATTTCTTCTTCGATTTTTAAAATTTTATCATCAAAACTTTCAATTATTGCTGAGCTATTTTCATCAAAACATTTAAGTTCAATAAAACCAATTATTGTATGAAGCAAACTGTTTGGGATTAACATTTCATAATAACCAAAATTCTTATTTTTTGCGTCTTCCTGCGTTTTTGCATATTTACACGTCATCTCAACAAAAAAATCTGATCGCAAAATATATCTAAGATCCATATGCTCTGGCTCATGGGAACCATTCTTATTAATAAAGTCATTGTCTTCATCATTATGAGCAATTGCATTTCTCATATCTTTGCAAAACCCAAAAACTGTTGCGTGATTCATAAAATAATCATACGCCATTTCATTGTTTTCTTCTGTGATACCAAATTGCTCTAAAATGAATTGTGCAAAAGATATTTGTTCACCATTTATTTCAGTCCATAATAACTCACTCAGTTTTTTGTCTTTAATTTCTGGTGGCGTAAACTCAAGTTTTGTTTCAGTAAGATTGAAAAGTTCTTCTAAAATTCCACTTTCAATTAGCCTTAAATCCGAAACAAGCCATGCACGAAATTGTTTCATCTCACTTTCAGGCATACTATTAATATAGTCTTCTGCATATTTCTGCTTTTCAGAATGAGAAAGAGTGTCAACATCTGTGATATAATCTTTTAAGTTGTTCATTATGTGACTTTTTATATAACAAGTTAAAAAGCTTTGTTCATTGTTGCCATGAAATAATCCTAGTGCAACCAAAATTCTTGCTTCCGCACTTATTATTTCTCTTGATGAAATATATCTTAAATCATTATTAGCCATTTAAATCACCTATATAATCTTTTTATTTTTTAAAACCAACACAACTTGATTTAACAAATCCTTTTCAGATTTTGTTGCGTCTAGCACAACAAAACGTTTGTCTATTTGAGCAAGAAGTTTGAAACTTTTTCTAACATTTTGGTGGTATGAAAAATCTTTGTTTTCAATTCTATCACCTTTGTCTTTTCCGCCCTTTCTCTCAAATGCAAACTGAGGGTCTATGTCCAAGAAAAAGGTCACATCTGGAACCAAACCATTGGTGGCGAAATTGGTGATATTCATCACAACTTCATCAGCAATGTTTGCACAATATCCTTGATAGACTCTGGTGCTGTCAAAATATCTGTCGCAAATTACCACTTTCCCGTTTTTTAGAGCAGGCAAAATCACATCATGCGTTAGTTGTGCCCTGCTCGCAGAAAACAGCAAAAGTTCAGTTTGTGGTGTTAGTTCCTCTTTTGAGTATTTCACAATTTCTCTTATTTTCTCGCAAACATCAAGCCCACCCGGCTCACGAGTGGCAATGTAATCAACACCATTTTCATCAAAATAATTTGCAAGATTTTTAATTAGAGTGCTTTTTCCAGAGCCTTCTCCGCCCTCAAATGTTATAAACTTTTGCATATTTCCCACCTTTGGAACTCATTATAACACAAAAATATAAAAATAAAAACAAAAACTAGGTGGATTACCTAGTTTTTGTTAATTATTTGCCTTCTGTTTCATCCTTTTTTTCTTCTTTTTTAGCTTCTTCTTTCTTTACTTCTGGCTTTTTCTCTTCTTTTTTTTCTTTTGATTTTGTCTTTTTCACAACAGTTGGCTTTTTCTCTTCTTTTTTGCTTTCTTTCTTTTCGTCTGCTTTCTTAGATTTCTTTGCTTTCTTTTCTTCTTTCTTTCCGTCTTTTTTCTCTGCTTTAACTTCCTTTGTTTCCGCACCAAAAACTTCATCGGCAGAAATTTCTTTTGTTTCTTCTTTCTTGCTTTCATCAATCACAGAAACACTTGCTTCTTTTGCTTCTGATTTTTCTTTCGCTTTTATTGATTTTGGTTTTTGTTCCAATAAAATTACTTGTTTTGGAGCTTCAATCTTTTCAATTCTCACTTGGTCAAGTGTTTTCCCCTCAAAGTAAACGGCATAAAGTTCTTTGCTGCGTTCATCGCCGCACTCAATACCTTTTTTGAGATAATATTTTGCTTTTTCATTGTCTGAACCAACATAAGCAAATCCAAGTTCTGCATAAAGGTCATATCTTCCATTTTTTGCTGCAACATCAAGGTATGCAAAAGCAAGTCTGCTTTCAAGACTGTTAAAGTCGATTTCCTCATAACCTTCAAACATGTTCATAATTCTGTGTGAGTTTATGTTTGCTCCACCAACTGAAGCTAGTGCGTCAACATCAAAACAGTTCATTCTGTGATATTCTCCCCACCACAAATAGTCGATTGCATAGTTGTGAAGTTCGTTGATTGTTTTTGGCTCAAACTGAATTTTGCTGTAATTTATCTTTTGTTCTTTAATCATTGATGTTAGTTTGTCGCCTGTTGCATCTTTAATGTTTTCTTTTGTGAGTTTTGCAATTTCTTCACTGTAATAATTCTTTAACATTTCTTTGGCAACCTTGTCTCCATTGTAGGCAGAAAGGTTAACAAACAAATATGCTTTTTCATCATCTTTCTTAACGCCAACACCATAGAGATAGCACATTCCCAAAAATAGCTCTTGCTCTTTTGTTTGGCTCTTAAGTTCGGCTTTCAAAACCTTTTTGAATTGTTCTTGTTTGTTTATTGTTTCTTTACATTTTGGACAAATGATGTCTTTGGTGAGTTTTTGCTCTTGAACCAAAAAGCTCTTTTGACATTTGTCACATTCAAACTTGATTGAACAATAAATTGGTTCCAAAATGAGCTCATCTTTTTTTGGCTCCAATGGTTTCTTTTCTTCCTTTGTTTCTTTGTTAGCTGTCTTTTCTTTTTTTGTTCTTTTGTCTTTTATGACAACAACTGTTTTTCCAGGTTCTCTTTTTATTAGAGATAGAAGTAATATAACAAGTGTTACAACTGATGCTCCAAAAACTGAGAACAATACGATTAAACTTGTTTCCATATAAAAACTCCTTTTAAAGTTTTCTACGGTTATATTATAGCACAACAATACAAACTTTTCAATACCCAAATTAAAAATTCCCCAAAACACAAAAAAAGCACCAATTAAAGTGCTCTTTTGCTATTTTATCACTTTTTTATTATTTAGCCTCAACCACGCCATCTTCTTTTTTAGAAAACTTTTTTATCAACATTTTTGTTATATTTTTTGGAAAGAATTTCTTCCCTTTTATCTTTGTTTTTTTGTTCCTCGTCCCTCTTGTAAGCGTCAGTTTTTTTAGTAAATATTTTTTTCTGTTCATCTATGTTTGCAAAAAATTCACTGCCATATTTTTCTTTTAATTCTGTTACAGACATTTGGTTTACGTCTTCTTTTAACTCTAATATAGTTTCCATAATAAGTTTTGGCTCAATTTTTGGATCAGTGATTTTTCTGTAATGCACTTCGGCCATTGAGTTAACAACTTCTTCATAAATATATGTTTTTGCCTCTTGATCCATATATCTAAGAAGAATTTGTGAAGTTTTGTCTAGATTTTTGCCATCTTGGCTTGCAACAGCATCTATAATTTCATCAGTCCAATGTTTGCCCGTGTCAATAGTTTCTGGATCATAAAGAGATATGTCACCTTTGTTGTATTTGAACGCAGTGCCAGATAATAAATATTGACCAGGAATTCCATATGCATCACCACATCCCACCATGCCATTTGTGTGGTAAAATTTTATTGTGCCATTTTCATCAAAATTATAATATAATGCATTTTTCAAATCACCAACAATCAAAGTATAGTAAACAACATCGCGTTCGGGCCTATTTTCAACACTATTTTTAACCTTCTTGAATGTTTCTCGATCTTCCAAACTATCATCATACTTTTTGTAAACCTTCTTAAAATCGCACATCCTTTTCATATTAATTTTTCCAATCAAAAAGATATCGTGCTCACTTAAAAATGGATATTTCTTTTTTATGCTAATTTCGTTTTCAAACATTTCTCAATCCCCCCACAACTTTCTATGTTGATTATAACACAAAACCAACAAATAATCAATAAGCTTTTATAAATATAAATAAAAACAGCCAAAGGGCTGCTTTTATTCAACTTCAACAATTCCACCATCTTTGATGGTTATTGTCATGTCATCTTTCACATATTCCAAAAATTCATCACCAAGGTTGTCAACAACTGGCATTGAAACATCATCAAGCCAAACACTGGCAAGAATTGAACCAGCTGCAGCCAAAGAGTCGATTGGTTTTGAAAAAAGCATGCAAGCAGGTTGCCTTTTCATTGAACAAGCACAATACAAAACAAGCCCACCTGTTGTTGATCCAATTGTTTGAGGGAGGCACAAAGCCTTTCCTGCCATTTGTTTGCCAAAAAGGTCTTTGTTGTTTTGGTCGCCACAAGTTGCTTTTTTGTCGCCAAACTGAAGTGCTTTTTGAAATGATGCCAAAGTGTTTAGCCCGCCGTGGCTAACAAGTGCTTTTGCGCTCACTGTTCCAGGAGCGATAACTCTTCCTTTAAATGTTTTCATTATGCCTTTCCTCCTTTTGTGATTTGACTTAAGATTTCATCATCGGTGTAGTATCTTGCAGTTGTGTAGGTTCTAAGTTTATTTGATGATGTGATAACAGGCATTTTGCCACATAGTGGGTTGTTCATATACATAAGTGGGCAAATTGATGAAACAATAACTCCCATTTCTTTAAGGCGTGAGGCATATCCAGTTTTTTCAAACTCTTTCACAACGCCAGGAGATGCTGTGAACACAGTTTTGATATACACTTTCTTTCTGTTAACGCTATTTAGTGCTGTGTCTAGTTTTTTGGTCCAAGAAATTAGTTGTTCAAGTGACATATGTGGGCAACCCATGAAACAAAGTTTTGGTTTTGCGTTTGGATTTTTCCAAACAACTGGATAACTCTTTTTAACCCTTTCAAGTTCTGCATCATCAATAACATATTCTTTTGCACCCTTTTCAATAAGGTCTTTTCCAAGTTCTTTTGCCTCAGGGGTTAGTTTGTCGATGTGATAAAGTCCAACTGCTCCGTTTGATGCAGTTGCTGCACCAAAATCTTTTAGATATGAACAGGTTTCATCATCAAGTTTTTTGCCAAGCCACTTATCAAGCCCAACAACATATGGAACATCTTCCATAACCTTCATTCCAATTGCTGAACCCAAAAGTTGTGCTTCTGGTTTTTTTGTGGTGTTAACTTTCACGACCCATTTTGCCTTTCTTCCCTCATCGGTCAAAAGTCCAAAATATGGAACATATCCAACAACAGAACCCATGAGGTCCATAATTCCTGAGTTACGGTTGCATCTTGCGCCCAAAACTGAGTTTGCATAAACAACAGCAGAAGATTCAGACCAACTCAAAACCTCACCCTTTTTTGGTGTGTTTCCAACTTCAGGCATGTAGGCCGTGCAAGTGAAGGCATCTTCGTTCATGAGTCCCAACTCTTTTAGTTGCTTTTCATAGAAATCTTGCTTTGAATACATAAACTTGTTGAAAATAAGTTTTTGCAAAAAGTTTGCTGGAACATTTTTGTCTAGTGGTCTTGGGTCCACAGAAAATTGTTGGCCAGATTTTGCTCCATCTTCCAAAAGCTTATTTAACAGGTTGTAAACAGGCCCTAAAGCCTTTAGCCCAAATGCTGTTACGAGGTGGTTGTATTTTGATGTCACTTTCACCAATTTTTTTGCACCAAATGTTTCTCCATACATAATCAGAGTTTTCAAAACTCTCTTTTTTGTGTCGCCGTGTTTTCCGTCCAGAATTTCTTGTTGTTCTTTTGTTAATTTTATTGCCATGTTTTCCTCCCCTTTCTTGGCTTTTTTCATCTGATTTCATTTTACATATTATTGCGTTTTTAGTCAAATAAAATAGCAAAAAAATGTGTTTTTTTATAAAATATGGTATTGACAACTTCAATTTTTCATATTATAATTTTTGTGAAAAAAGGAAACGGAAAAATGGAACAAAAAAAAGACTCAGCAAAAGAAAAAGAATTGCAGCAATTTATTAACTTTTATAATGAAAAAAAAGAAGCAGACATTGCTTTTTATGAAATGTATAACTTCACGGGAATAGACGCAGGCTATGAAGAAAAAATAAAAGACAACGCGTTAAACCAAACAATTGGTTACATTGAAGATTATTATGATGTTCACACCGCCGCATTTGCTGCTTCCACCGCAGCATCTTTGGGTGTGGGATCTTTGGCTGCAGCTGGCAGTGTTTGTGCTCTCAACGAAATTGTTTCAGATGCCGCGTGTGTTGGAATATCTGTTGGTGTTGGCATTGGAGCCACAATTCTAACAGAGCTCGCAATCCACAAACAAAACAAAAAAATCCGCGAATATGACAAAAAAGCAAAATGTGCCGCAGAGATGACACAAAAACTAAGAGAATATCGAAGAGAAGACAAAAACGATGTTATTTTGATTAACTCAACAAACAAAGAACTAACCAGATAAAAAACAGTGGGAAATCCACTGTTTTTTGTTATTTATATCATTTTTTCAACTATTGCCCTACAACTTTTTGAAGCGGACAGTTCTTTTTTTATGTAGTCCAACCCCTTTTTGTAGTTTTGTTCTGCCTCAGCCCAATAAGCATCTGTTTTTTCTCTTTCCAGCAAGTCACTGTCTTGATTTAAGTGTTTTTCCTTAATTGAATCCATAATGCAAAATTCTTCTTTCATGCTATTAAACAATTGTTTTGCTTTTCCATTTTGGTAAAACTCACAAACAGATTTAAAAAATTGTGAAATTTCTGTTTTAGGGTTGTTGATTTCCTCAATATCTTTTTCACTTAGTTTTATATGGCAGTTCACTTGCAAAGGGTAATCCATGATTGGTGCATCAATTCCAAATCGCTCACACATTCCATTATCATACATTGGGGCAATGCGTGCTGTTTTTTGCTTTTTATCATATATGATGCTAATGTTTCCAGCATGCCTATCAAATTGTTTTGTGATTGCATCAATGATTGCCATTTGCTGAAGTTTAAACCTTGTGTCACTAGACACAGTTAAACCATTTTCTGTTGCAAACATTTGAATTCTTCTTTCACACTCATCAATGTTCAAAGCATTTTCTGTTCTTGTTTTTTCTTTTATTTCTTCCAAATATTTTTTATTCTTTTCAATAAAGGTGTTGTCAAACGGCATCAAAAGTTTGCTTTTCATTTTGTGTTTATATAGCAAACTGTGAGCAACAACATGAAGATCTTTAAATTTGAAAAGAAATGTTATTGGGCAAGCACGAGCAAAAACAACCATCATTTGAAAATATAACTCTTTTGGATAATCTTTCATCACCTCTTTGTCACGAATTTCACTAAGAGTTATTGCCTCTTCTTTTTCAGACAAAAAACTTTTTGACATAATCCCTCTTCTTTCATGACCTTTTTGTTCATTGATGGCATAGCCGCACTCAACACAGTCAACGCCAAGTTCTTTGCAAAGTTTGGAAACCACAATTTCGCCAACCAATTCTCCAGTGTCTTGCTGTGCGTGTTTTGGATATTTGAAAAAATATTGCTTATGAAATAACCAATATGACGGATTATATGAAACATATTTTGGAATTTTAACTTTTTTAAACACATATGGCTGTTTTAAGTCAAACAATATTTCTTTCTTTTTCATCTTTCGCTCCAAAAAGATTATAGCAATAAACGGCCTAAAAGTCAATATCCTTATTTTTTTCAAAAAGAAAAAACGGAATTATTTTTCCGTTTTTTTAGTGGTTTTTGTTGTCTTTTTTGGAGATGCTTTTGTTTCCTTTTTAGGTTCGGTTTCTTTTTTCGGTTCCGTTGTTTTTTTAGGTGTGTCCACTTTTTTGAGCGTGTTGGACTTTAAGAGAATTGCTTCTTTTTTTTCGTCTGGAAGAGTTTCAACATCCAAAACATTTTCTTTGTTTGGCAAATTTTGAAGAGCCAAAAACTTGTAAAGGGTTACTGCCAAAAGTGCCAAAAGTGCAATCAATATAAAGTATATAAACAAACTAAATGAAAAGACCAAACAAATATAAATTGACACAAGCATTAAAGCCATAAACACGATGTAGAAAATTGCAGATGCCAAATATTCTTTTTTGCCGTTGATGAGCAAAACTGGGTTCTTGGAATATGCTTTTGCTTTTAGCCCAGAAACAATCATGAGCGATGCGGTAATCAAATGAAGTGCTCCCATAACAATAAACAAAAGAACAAACACTGCCCCAAGGCTCACGCCTTCCTTATAGCCGAACACCTTGAAAACACCCTCTCCCCAACTGCTCATAAAAAGCGATGATATGAACACAAAAAAGTATAATGCAGAAACAACCAAAAAATATGAACCAAAAATTATTTCCAATATTCCTGTTCGTTTGATTAAATTTTGCAAATTATCTTTTATACCAAACGCTTTAAACTCAAAAGAATTGTTTGTCATTTTTTACCCCGCTTTTTTATAATAATACCCAAAAAAAACTATAAAATCAACTTAAAATCACCAATTTTTTATTTTTTGTCTGTTGAACCAAAACCGCCCTCACGTTTTCTGGTTACAGTTTCTTCATCATCAACCTTTAAAAACTTAATGAATAGGCCTTGGCCAATTTTTTCGCCTTGTTTAATCACATATGGTTCATCACTAAAATTATATAACCTAAAACCAATGTTTCCATCGTTGAACTGGTTGCCAAAATAGTCGCTGTCGATAATGCCAACATTGTTTGCCAGCATAATTCCGCGTTTACCCATTCCGCTTGTGACCGCAAGAATCAAAACTTCATCTTCCCCGAACTGTGCTTTCACATTTGTCCAAATAAGTTCACTTTTGTGTGGTTTTATTTCAATTTCTATTGGAGACACAAAATCATATCCAGCAGAATGCACTGTTGCCCTTTTGGGCAAAACAGCATTTTCTTTTTCATATTCCATAAATTCTTTGTCCACTTGAAAAAATTTTCTCATAAAGCCCCCTTAACACAATCCATTGTTTTTCAAATATTCTTTCAGTTTTGAATCGCAAACTCCTGCGTTTGCCCCCTGAACAGCCAGCCCACTGCAAACATTTGCATTACCACAAACCTTTTGTAGGTCCTTTTCACTGTTGCCCATTCCACTTCCTTCGTGAGTGCAAATTGGCAAAATGGTTTTGCCTGTTAGGTCATAGTGCTCCAAAAAGCTGAAAACAGGCATTGGCATTGTTCCCCACCAGCATGGATAAACCAAAATTATTTTTTCATATTGATTTAGGTCTGGCAAATAGTTCAAAAGAGTTGGCCTTTTATTTTGCATAAGTTCATCTTTTGCAACTCTGCAACAAGCGTTATAGTCCTTTGGGTAACTTGTTTCGCCAACAATTTCAAACAAATCAGCATTAAGCATATCACTTGCTTTTTCTGCAATTATTTGAGCATTCCCCTTTTCAACATTTCTATATCCACCTGGAAAATATGTTTCGCCTTTATGCGAAAAAAATGCAACCAAAATTTTGTTCATTTAACACCTCCACATATATATTTTATTATACAAAAATATTTCAAAAAAAGTCAAATGAAAAAGATGCAAACAAAATAAGAAAACATTAAAAAAACTTTGCCATTTTTAGACAAAGTTTTTCTATACAATTTTTAGGAAATCAAGAATTGGAACAAGAGTTCAACAACAACAAACAGAACAAGCCCCATAAACACAACTGGCAAAATAATGTCGATGCTCTTGTTTTTGTAGTCTTTTGTGTATCTCAAAAGCATAACAAACGGAATTGCCAAAAACATCATAAAAGATGTTCCAAACCCAAGAGATTGCGCCCCTGGAATGAAAGATAACACAAAATCAAACAAACTAACAATAGCCAAATTTACACTATAGAAGAGTGAAAAATGAAAAGTGTTGGCATTTGATTGCAAATATGCTTGATATTGAAAAGCATTTCCACCCATTCTTGCAAAAATTTTCTCTCTGGTTTTCATAAATAAAACCAAAAAGAAGAACACCAAATACACCGCTGGGGAACGGCAAACCAAAAGTGCATAACACGCAACAGGCAAGTTGATGATTTGGTTGTTGTTCAAAGCAAAAAGCACCATTGATGTCACCACATACAAAATTGGAACAGAAGAACATGCCCTAAACAAACCAAGATGATTTTTCTTTATCTTTTTTGGAGTCCACATTAAAAAGAAATAGAAAGAGCAACACAAAAGCATATCTAAGAAAATGTTATAATGAATGATTTCTCCAAATTCCGCAATTGTTTTTGCGTTTGCAAAAGCCCTTAGTTCTGCTGGCGTCATTTCTGGGTGAGCGATTGCAAAAAAATTTATAACATAGTGTTCAAAAACAAAAATTGTTGCGATATAAATGAAAAGAGCCAACACAAAAAAGCGAATCATCGTTTGAATTGTTTCTTTTTTCCTTGCCAAAATCATACTGAAAGCAGAAACCAGAAAAAGAGGCAAAGCAATCTGTTCTGTCCACTCAAAAACAGCCGCAATTTTGTTTGCAACATCAACGTCTCCACCCTTTAGCTCAACAAACAAAGGCAAAAAGCCTGCAAAGATTCCCAAAAACAGAAAAAGAAACGCAATCAGCCTTATTCCACGATATGAAAGTGGACCTTTATATTTCACTCTTGGAATCAACACTCTTGTTTTTATGGCAGACTTTGTTATATAGTCATTTTTTTCAAACATTGTTAGTTGCTTAAACTTTTGTTTTCTTCCAAAGAAACTTTTCTTTGGCTGTTCACTAAAAGAAACTTCTTCAACCTTTTCTTTAGCATTGGTCACATCTTGTTTTGCGTCTTCACATTTTGGTTTCTTATCTTTTTCTTCTTTCAGCCTTGTTTCATCTTCTTGCATTTTTATTTTTTTACCCATGGCACCCTTTTCTTCCGTTTTTTGCATTTTATCATATATTAACAAAGATTGCAAATCAAAAATATAACAAAAAAGGCTGAACAAAATGTTCAGGCTTTTTTATTTTGGTGACCCCGACAGGAATCGAACCCGTGTTACCACTGTGAACCAAACTATAGTTTAGTTATCAATTGAGTTGGATTTATTTGAAATATTATTATTTTACTTAGAAATAAATTTTTCCATTAATTTTTGTTTATTTAACGATTTTTCATAAAAGACTTTTTCATTATCTTCTTTTGCAACAGTAAATCCTAATTTTTCATAAAGAGATTTTGCTTCAATATTTGTTTTTTCTGTATCAAGTTTTATTAACTTATCCCCAAAGTTACTTAAACCATTTTTAAGAGCCATTGTGGCTAATCCATGCTTTCTGTGACAAAGTTCAGTTTGAACATCGTCAATATAACAATAATCATCAAATACTGTAAAACTAGCAATTGAATAAATTTTATCATCAAAAACAATAGATAAAAAGAACTTGTTTGGGTGTTCCAAATATTTATTTTTAAATTCATTAAAAATACTTTGATATCTGTTCTCTCTTATTTTATTAAAATTTTCATGTGTTAATTCAAACCTCCCCTTAACGCACATTTTCAATTCTTCAAAATTATCAAAATTATAAACAAAACCTAAATTATTTTTAAAAAAATCTTGATTTTCAAAAAATTCTTTTTCACCAATAATCGCCTTCTTCATTTTTATACCTCACTTATTTATAGTTTTTGTTTTTCAATGGTGTTTTGTTTTGATTTTAAAAACTTGTTGGTATCTTTAATTAGCCTATCAACATCTTCTTTTTGAGGCTCACTCAATATTTTTAATAAATCATTATGTGATTTGTTTTGCATTAAATACCCCATAATTTCATAGGCATAGGCGTAGTTATTTTTTATTTTATAGAAATCAAAAACTAAATCATCTGCTGAGCAGTTAATTTCTGTAACTTTATTGGCGTATTTTGTTTGCCCTGCCAATCTTGTTGCAATTCCTTCCATTAAAAGTGGTGGCATAATGTTTTTGTCCTTCAAAATTTCTTCATGACAAATATGCACAAATTCATGTTTTAATGTTTTTATGTAGTCATCATAATTGTTGTTTTTATGACGTTCATCTTGAGTGTATAATTCCAAATTTAAAATATGAACAACACCATTTCTTGTTGTTGCAACTGTTCCATCGTGATATCTCTTTGGTTCTTTCCCGTTAAAAGTAACAAAATTAACAAAATTAGTTAAAGAATCATAAATTTGCACATTAAAAGTTCTAGATAATTTGTCAATTTCAAAAAAATTCATTGCCTCTTTCTGAAAATCTTCTAAATCATTTAAAATTTTTTCTGTAAAAACTTTATCTTTACAATTTAACACTATATTACCACTCATTTTTGCTTTTCCCTTTCTTGTTAAACATATTATAACATAGGATATTAATTTTGTCATAATATTTAATAAAAAAGGCTGAACAAAATGTTCAGTCTTTTTATTTTGGTGACCCCGACGGGAATCGAACCCGTGTTACCACCGTGAAAGGGTGATGTCTTAACCGCTTGACCACGGGGCCATAACTAGCAAAACAAGAGTTGCCAGCATCTCTGGTAGCGGCGGAGAGATTCGAACTTTCGACCTATCGGGTATGAACCGATCGCTATAACCAACTAAGCTACGCCGCCACGAAATGATACTGAGTCTATTTTACCTTATTATAAAAGAAAAGTCAATATATTTTCATAAAAAAATAAAAAACTTTGAATCAAAGTTTTTTATCTGTTTTTCATATTTTACATAGACATTTCGTCTTTTGATTGTGTTTTTTTTGATGCGAAAGCCTCTTTAACTTTTGTTGCAACAGCTTTTGAACCATCATAGATTTTCTTTGCACCTTTCTTGACTGCTGTTTTCACTGAATCTGCAGCAAATGCAAGTTTTAACAATGCTTTAACTTCCCAAACAGCAATTTTATATCTGAGTTCATCTCTTTTCTCTTTTCTGATTTGTGCTTTTTGTTTTCTTTCTTCAATCTTTTTGATTAGTGCTTCGGCTTCTGCTTCTTGTTTAAGCTCTGTTTTTGTTTTTTGTTGTTCTTCTTTTGTGGCGATTATTTCATTGAAGTGGTCAAGCCCTCTTGCAAATTCCATGAATTGATTCCATTCAACGCTATCTTTGTTTTTTCCATATTTTGCAAGTTCTGCAATTTGACGATAGTTTAGGTTAAGTCTTTCTTGTTTTGCATATTGTTCTGGAAGCAAAACTTTGATTACTGCCAAATATGTTTTCTTCTTCTCTTCATCTTTTGATTCTTGATAGCCTATGATATATTTGTTTACTGTTTCAATTGCACTTATAAGTTTTTCTGATTCTTTTTCTGGAATGTCATCAAAAATGAAATCATCAACAGTTAAAAGATTTTGTGCAACCTTTTCTGCATCAACTTCTGTTAACTTTGTTCCAAGAACTCTTTCTGCTTCTTTCCACCAAGAGATTGATGCTTCAACATCTGCATAGGTGTAGATTGATTTTTGCATGTTTAGTTTGTTTTCGTCATCATCAGCAAGTGTTCTTATTTTAATTCCATCTTGTTCACCCAAAAAATAAATTGGTCCAAGCATTGCACTGTCTGTTATTTTCATTCCTGTTGCTTTCAAAAATTTTTCGTGTGCAAGTTTTAATGAGAATTGATTAACAAAAAAATTTGCAACCCCTTTTTTCTCCTCAATTTGGTTTCCATCTTTATCTACCAAAGGAACTTTTTTTATCATCATAATATTTCACCACCCTTTTATTCACTCTGTAAGCAAATTATATCACAAAAAAAGAGGCTTTGCAAGACCTCTTTTTGATAATTTGCTTATATTTTTATATCTTTTCAGCAACTTCCCAAGCACGCCACACAACAGTTCTTAGGTTTCCAACTTTTAGTGCGTCACCAACAATGTGAACATTCTTCCCTTTTTGAACAAGTGGGGCTGGTTTGTAACCAATGCAGGTTATTATGCTGTCTGTTTTGATTTTGATTGATTTGCCATCTTTATCTGAAATCAAACAAAAGCCGTCACCAATTTGAAGAAGTTTGCTCTCCAAATACACTGGCACTTTGTGCGCTTTGAAGTAGTCACGCAAATATGATGAGTTTGCAAGGCACAAGCCTGGCGCTTTCATCAAATCGTCTAGTGCCTCAACAATTGTTGGCTTTTTGCCTTTTAGGAACAAGTCATAGGCAATTTCACAACCAGTTAGGCCTCCACCAACAATCAAAACATTGTTGCCAACTGATTTGCCACTTAAATATTCAACTGCCTCAACACATTTTTCACTTCCTGGCATACGAAGTTTTTTAGGAACAGCACCAGTTGCAATCACAATTTCGTCAGCGTCTAATGTTGAGATGTCAGTTATCTCTGTTTTATATTTCACATCAATCTTTAAGTCCTCAATTTGTTTTTGATACCATTTGATGAGCATTTTGTCTTTCTCTTTGAAAGGCATGTTTGATGCTGGAATGAACACTCCACCAAGTTTGTTGGTCTTTTCATAGATTGTCACCTTGTGACCACGAAGAGTTGCAATTCGTGCAACCTCCATTCCACCAACTCCACCACCAATAACAGCAACTGTTTTTTGCTTCTTTGCTGGCTTTATGTCATATTTTCCGCCGTCCATTGTTGTTGGGTTAAGTGCACATCTTGCCATGTGTTTTGAGTCTTCCATTGTGGCATCACACGCAACACCTTTGTAGTGTGCCATTGGGAAACAACCGTTGTGGCAACAAATGCAAGGCAAAATATCTTCAAGTTTGTCTTCTTTTAATTTTGTAACCCAGTGGCTGTCTGCCAAGAATTGCCTTGCAACACCCATTGCATCAATTTCTTTTGCTTTGATTGCTTTTGCGGCAGTTTCTGGTTCCATTCTTCCAGCACAAATAACAGGAATGTTTGTGAACTTTTTGATGTGAGCAACATCACTTAGGTTACAGTTTTGTGGCATATATGCTGGTGGGTGCGCCCAATACCAAGCATCATATGTTCCGTTGTCACAGTTAAGCATGTCATATCCTGCTTTCTCAAGATATTTAACCGCTTTTTCACTTTCTTTAAGCGTTCTGCCAACTTCTTTATATTTTTCATCTGGAACAGCACCGTCACAGAATCCTTTTGTTTTTGAAACAACACTATAACGAAGAGAAACAGGAAAATCTTGACCACAATATTCTTTGATTTTCTTTACAATATCTGTTGCGAACCTATAACGATTTTCAAAACTTCCACCATATTCATCTGTTCTTTGGTTGGTGTATGGAAGAGTGAACTGGTCTAGAAGATATCCTTCGTGAACTGCGTGAATTTCAACGCCGTCAACACCAGCTTCTTTTAGTTTCTTTGCAGTTTTTGCAAAAGCAAACACCATGTCTTCAATTTCTTTTTTGGTTACTTCCCTTGTTGTGTAGCCCTCAAGCCAACGAGATGGAAGCCTGCTTGGTGCAGCACACAAACGCTCCAAGTCGATGATTGGCTTTAACATTTTGCACAAAAGTTTGTTTTTGATGATTCCTTTCATTGAGTTTGGAATTGAAAAAGAACGACCAAAACCAGCAGTTAGCTGAATGAACATTTTTGCTCCAGTTTTGTGGAACTCTTCCAT
>JAEEGL012064550.1_pt1 | contig 25375 bp, 18 predicted proteins | sample 9134231 | NCBI WGS metagenome assembly JAEEGL01 (sample SAMN16246548, study PRJNA631951) | gut metagenome | biome: gut microbiome; feature: rumen; material: fiber-attached | host: Bos | place: Iran: Karaj | collected 2018-10
GTCGATGATTGCCGACAACGCTTTCTTGTATCCTTCATCTATCGCGGATCTGACTGATTTTCCCGCAGCGATCTCTTCCCTGATCCTGGCGAATGTGATAACGTTCGCATCAACCGCCATACCTACCGACAGGACGATACCTGCGATACCGGGAAGCGTAAGCGTCATATCAAAGAAGTTCAGGCAGAAGATCGTGATCAGACAGTAAAGAATGAGTGCGATCGATGATGCCACACCGGGAATAAAATATACCGCACACATGAACACTACGATGATCGCAAATCCGATAGCACCTGCCTTTAACGATCTCGAGATCGCCTCGGAACCGAGCTGTGCGCCTACAACGTTTGAACGCAGTTCTTCAAGTTCAAGCTTCAGTCCACCGATACGGATCGTTGATGCGAGCTGTTCTGCCTCTTCTATGGTCTTCTGTCCGGATATCTGTGCCATACCGCCGGTGATCGCCGTCTTAACTACGGGGATCGAAGCAGGCTTACCGTCATAATAGATCATGATCGTATCCTGCGTCTTGGCAGCTTCCGTTGTTGCTGTGGCGAACTTCTTCGTACCTTCCTCATCGAGAGTCAGCTCAACAACATACTCCGTATTACCCATGTCGTTCTTTATCGCACCTGCACGGGACTCAACAACGTTTGTTCCCGTAAGTACGATGGAACCGTCCGAATCAAGTTCATCTATAGACTTGGTAAGATTGCCGTATGAATCATAGTTCTCATTTCCGGCAGAGTCATGGTGCTCAATAAAGTAAAGACTTCCGGGACGACCGAGCTCTTCAAGAACGGCATTTGCATCCGACAGTCCGGGGATCTCAATGCTCACCCTGTCGGTACCTTCCTTGTACACGAGTGCTTCCGTAGAATAGCCCTGGACCCTCTGCTGAAGCTTGTATACCGTATCATCCATGTCCTCGGATGAAGGGCTCTCCTCTCCTACAGCCTGATAAGTGATGCTGACACCGCCGGCAAGATCGAGTCCGAGATGGATACCTTTTGCCGATCCGACTTCATCGACTCCTACTCCGTAGAAGACCATGTAGCCGAAAGCTGCTATCGCGAGCACTATCGCTGCCAGTGAGATGATCGCATTCTGTTTCTTCATTTTTCCGTGTTTCCTTTCAAAACTTCTTATATGCCGCCTACTGTTCGGCAGCTGCCTTTAACATGATCGCGCATTCAACGCGCTTTCTCTGAAGCTGACAACCTATGTCGTAAACTCCGTTTATATCACCCGTAAAATTATATGCATTCGCCGCACATCCGCCGCTACAGTACAGCTTCGCGAAGCAATCCCTGCACTCCTTCTTTGAGTACACGTTAACCTTTTTGAACTTTTCGGAAACTTCGCGGTTCGTTACGCCGGTATCCACATTCCCCAGGAGAAAATCATTCATCCCCACGAACTGATGACACGGATAAAGATCACCGTTCGGTGCAACAGCAAGGTACTCATTACCCGATCCGCAACCCGTAAGCCGCTTTGCTATACACGGCCCACCCGAAAGATCTATCATGAAATGGAAGAAGTTGACACTCTTTCCTTCCTTCTTTCTCTCAAGCAGATACTTTGCAAGTATATCATATTGTTCGCAAAGTGTGGGAACATCTTCTTCTTTTATCGCATAATCCTTATCCGGCGGTGCGACCACGGGCTCCACGGATATCTGTCTGAAGCCCAGATCCGCCAAATGCTTTACATCCTCCGCAAAATCAAGATTATGGTGTGTATATGTTCCTCTGACATAGTAGTTCATCTGATCACGGCTTTCGGCCGCCTTGATGAACTTGGGAACGATCTCATCATAGCTTCCCTGTCCCCCGCGTCTCGGACGCATCCTGTCATGTATCTCTTTTCGCCCGTCGATCGACAATACAAGATTGCCCATCTCCTTATTGGCGAACTCAAGTATCTCGTCATTAAGATTGATGCCGTTCGTGGTGAGCGTGAAGCGGAACTTTTTGCCGTTCTTTTCTTCAATACTCCTTCCGTACTCTACGAGCTTCTTTACGACATCAAAGTTCATAAGCGGCTCACCGCCGAAGAAATCGACTTCGAGGTTCCTGCGGCCTTTTGATGATGCAACAAGCATATCAAGCGCCTTCTTTCCTACCTCAAAGCTCATAAGGCTTCTTGCGCCATGGTATTCACCCTCTCCCGCAAAACAGTACCTGCATGAAAGGTTGCAGTCGTGTGCGATGTGAAGGCACAGCGCCTTGAGGACTGTCTCACGATCTGCCATGTCGGCGATGTAGTCCGCATACAGATCGTCGGTGAACAGGCATTCCTCTTCGATCAGATATGCGATCTCTTCGTAGGCCTCTTCTATCTCTTCCTCTTTGTATCCCGTCAGCCTTCCCTCAAAGAGTGACTTTACTTCCGAAAACGGGGCCGCCTTGATATCATCTTCATCGATAACGGTCCTTACCGTATGTTCCTTGGAATAGTCGCAAAGCGCATCGATCATATCATAGACGATATCATCGACAACATGAATGCTTCCGCTTTCCACATCCATCACGATATTATAGCCGTTGTTCTTGTATATGTGTACCATATTTCTTCTCGATCGGTCGCTCGGCATAACATGAGAAAAAAGCCCTCTAAAGAGCTTTTTCCATAAGACCTTCGGATCTCTTATCTCTTACTGCGCTTTTTCGCAGCTCTGGTTACCTACCGTACATGAAGTCTTGCAGGCACTCTGGCATGATGTCTGGCACTCGCCGCATCCGCCCTTCTTCATTGACTTCTTAAGGTTTCTTGTCTTTAATGTCTTAATATGCTTCATAAATATACCTCCGATTTCAATCGCTCCATATTCTACCACAAGGTCATGTCTTTGAAAAGGATAATTTACTAATTCGTCAGGTTAAACAAAAGTATGAGTATAATAAGCGCGATAAGTACCGCGATCGCCACTCTCCAGGGCGATATGGGGTATTTGCCCCCGACCTTTCCGGTCTGTCCGTTTACGACGAACTGATATGTCTTGCCATTGAAGTTAAAGCAAGACAACCATACCGGCAGCATCAGATATTTGTAGGTTATGTTGGAAAACGACGTATTGCCGTTGTAACTCCTGACATGATCGGCATTATGGCGGCTTCTTACTTCGCTCTCAATATTGGATCTGAGCCTGTTCCTGATGAACTCTTTTCCTTTTTCCCATGCATCCTTTAATCCGATGGAATACCTTTCGGCAAGGAATCCCGCGAGATACTCGGGCTTGTATGATTTATTATCTTTCGTATCAAAAGGCTCTACCTGTCGGAGCATGTTGACATTCTGATCACCCGTACCTGCAACGAGCTGATCGTCAATGAACTCATCATGTGTCCCGCTCGTCCTGTGCCAGTCAGTGACTGTACGCTTCTTGTCTCCGCTGCCCACTGTACGGTCGATGCCGTACTCAGCCGTATACTCAGTATGTGTATCCGCGTCAAATGTCCAGTAGGGGAGATATATTCCCTTAAAGCTCTCGGCCTTTGCACTCTGCTTTGCGGCCCTCGGAGCGAACCACTTGTGCGAAAGCCATGATGTAAACTTTTCGCCCGCCTGCTTAGCGGTTATCTTAAACAGTACGACACCGTTCGGTGCCATCGTCTTGACATCATTAGCTTCCATTACCTGATTGGAGCCGCAGTAGGGACACTCGTTCGCAACCTCAAGAGCGTCATAAACCGATACTGCTCCGCAGCTCTTACACGTTACCGTCTTCTGCGACACACCCCAGTCACAGTTTCCGGTGAACTCTGCCGATTCGAAATCCTGCTCGCTCGCAACGGACTCACCTACGGAGTTCTCGGCCTTTATCTCCTCCCGATACCCGCAGTATGCACAGTACAGTCCGCCTGTCGTCGGATCAAAGTCCATCGTGGCGCCGCACTGCGGACATTTTCTGTCCGTTTCCTTCATGGTATCGGCTTTTGCCGCATTCATTATCTGTTCGTAATCTGCCATTTTATTCTACTCCTCCTTTTTGAGGTTTCTTATCCGGCTTTTCTTCTTCCGGTTTTTCTTCTTCCGCTTCCGTATCCGCCGCATCCGCATCCGATGCGCCTTCCGCTATCTTATCGGCCTTAAGCTCTTCGAATGAATCTCCGGGATACTCTTTCTCCGAAGGTGACAGGAATATCTTGTTCTTTGCCTTATCGAAGAATGCGACCTTGTCCTTTCCGGGATCGTATACGCTCACGCTCTCGCCCTTAAAATCGGTTGCACCGCATGAACGAAGGATCTCCATTACCGTCGTGTCAAAATCATCAAGCTTCGCTCCGGGCTTATACTCCGCAGCGTACTTCTTCAGATGCGCCTCATCAAGAGGTTCCGCTGCTTCCGGGTTGTCCGGGACTTCAACATCCGCGTTCTCATCTTCAGCAATCGCCTCGTTGTACTCGCCGATCTTCTTGTTGTATTCCTCAACAGCATCCATGGCTTTTTTGATCTCATCGGCAGAATACTTCTCGTTCAGGAACATGAACAGTTCGGTCGGAAGTGCGTTTGCTATGAACAGATCGAACGCATCCTTGTAATCGTCGTAATCGTCCTCGTTACCCGCTTCAAGACAGATGATCGCAAAGTTGTACCATTCGGTAAGTGTTCCCCTGTCATTCGTCGTTCCACTCGCATACGAAAGATTGTGCGCCATTGAAGGGATATAATACTTTGCGAACAGCACGTTCTTGTCTGAGAGCGTGATCTCATACTCGTACACCTTTGCAGAACTTTCATAGTCCATGTTCGCATATGTACTGCCCTCTCCGAGATGCGCATAGTCACCTATATCTCCGAACAGTTCCTTGTTCTTTGCCTTTGCAAAGTCGGTAAGCTTTGCAACGGTATTGTCATTAACATCATATTCGTTGACTATCTCAAGCTTGGCTCCGGGGTAGCTTCGAAGGAGCAGAGGCTCAAGGTAGCTCCTGTCGTTCTCGTATTTGTAATATGTCATATAGTGGGTCAGATCGCTCTCATCGCTTCTGCCCCTGCCGTTATCATTAACCTTGTAGAACATCCTTCGCGGTGACAGATATGTGAACCTGATCGCATTATCCTCGGTGGATGCAGTAAAGTTCATCTCAAACGGATAGCGCTCATCATATGCTTCGTAGTTCTTATAGAACTCCCTTACCGTAAGATCCTCGGGAACTATAGCGGTAAACACAGCATTTCCCGCATCATCCGTTTCCGTAACGTAATCGTAGTAAACGCCCTTGTCATCCTTGACCTTCCTGTTTGAAGGTGCAGGTGTCGGTGTCGCTTCCGGCTCCTCGGCAGGTGCACTCTCAGTCGCCTCTTCCTCTACGGCCGCAACAGGCTCCGCAGGCTCCTTTGCCGTGTCGGTCTTCTTCTGCAGCTTAAGTCCGCCTTCTCCGAATCCGTACAGGAACACCATCACAAGCACAACGAGTACAACAACAAGGCCTATGATCATGGCAACTATCTTGCCGGACGCCTTCTTGCGCTGATTTTCTTCCTCAAGTGTCTCCATCACTTCAATGGGATACATGGAAACATTCTCGGCGATCGTCACATCTGCGCCGCATCTTATACAGTTGGCATGCGTGTCCTCAAGCAGCATGCCGCATTTCTTGCAATACTTCATCTCATCTCCTGTGCGTCTTCAGTTCTTAAAATCCGAATGATAAAACTCTTTTATATTATCCGTGATAAATCCGTCATTTTCAAGTTGTTCCTTCTGGAACTTTTTATTCTTGTTCATCATGGAGACAAGAACACAGTCGCCGTTTTGGCGCTTCTTTGCCGCCTCTTCCATAACATGTGCGACAAAATCGGCATCCGCGCCCTTTTCGATAAGGAACGCATATTTTTCTCGAGTGCCCGGGATCTTGTATCCCTTATCCATAAGTATCGTGATGATCCTCTCAAATCCTATCGAGAATCCGCATGCGCACACTTTATTCCCCGTAAAGCGGCCTATCATCTCATCATATCTGCCGCCTCCGGCAACGCTCGATCCGAACTCGTTCATCGTTATCTCAAATATAGTCCCTGTATAATAAGACATGCCGCGGACCAAAGTAGGATCAAATACGATATTAAAATCAGCACTCTTTACTCTCTCGACACTGTTCATTATTCCGGACAACCCTTCGGCACACCCTTCGGGAAGGTACTCTCCGAGCTTATTTGCAAGTGCCATGACAGCATCGCTTCCTGTCATATCTGCGCCGAACAGCTCCATATAACGGGCAACACTTTCTTCCGAAAATCCGCTTGCAAGAAGTTCCGATCTTACCCCGTCAATACCGATCTTGTCCATCTTGTCGAGGATGATGAACACGGTATCATAATCCTTCTCTTCAAATCCGCTGTATGCGGCCATTGCTTTCAGGATCCTTCTGTCATTTATCCTTACCGTAAAATCTGAAAAATCAAGCTTTCCGAGAAGCGTCGTCGTTGCTGTGATCAGCTCTATCTCCGCAAGGTTAGTCGGCTCACCGAGTATATCGATATCACACTGGACAAACTGTCTGAAGCGCCCCTTCTGCGGACGGTCCGCACGCCATACCGGGCCGGTCTGAAGTGCTTTAAAAGGAGAAGGAAGCTCCGCAGCATGAGCTGCATAATATCTCGAAAGCGGGAGTGTCAGGTCATAACGAAGCCCCGAGTCTGCAAGATCCTCTTCCTTTGTCTCGGGTGTCAGTACAAGCTTCTCTCCTCTTTTTAATATCTTGAAGATAAGCTTTTCGTTTTCTCCGCCCTGCTTACTTAAGAGATTTTCGATATGTTCTACAGCCGGTGTCTCGATCGGCGTAAATCCGAACGTTTCATACGTCTCCTTAACGAGCCTCGTGACATAGTCGCGAAGCCTCATCTCTGAAGGCAGTATATCCTTCATTCCCGTAACGGGCTTTTTTACAAGTGCCATTTTCATTCCCCTTTGCAAAACAGTTTTTTCTTTTTTCCGATCATATCATCTATCCTGTCGATGTAAAGTGCAACATCTTTTACGTTGTCGCACCTCTCGATCCTGTCTCCTGCAAATACTCTCTTTGAAATCGTTCCCGCCCCGACGGCCGCGATATCTTCGGTCTCTTCCATTATCGCTATATTGTATACGCCATATTTCTCATCTCTTGCATAACCGACGTTTTCAAAATTGCCGGCCATGTTCTTCTGCCTGTACAGATAATACGGTTTCATTCCAAGCCTTTTCGCACAGCCGGCAGCCATCTCCATCATCTCAGGAGTGTTATTGCTCACCGTATCGGGGTGGTCCGCAAGGAATCTTCCCATATCAGCGGCACGTTTTATCGCCATCGAATGCACCGTGATGCTGTCCGGCGAAAGTTCTTCTATCCGCTCAAACGTATACGCCACATCGCTTTCATCCTCACCCGGAAGTCCGAGGATCAGATCCATGTTTATGTTGTCAAATCCTTCGTCTCTTGCAAGTTCAAACGCTTTATAAACATCCGATGATGAGTGTCTTCTGCCTATTATCTTAAGCGTCCGGTCATTCATCGTCTGCGGATTGATCGATATTCGGCCTACTCCCGCATTCTTAAGTGCGCAAAGCTTTTCCTTTGTGATACTGTCCGGGCGGCCCGCTTCAACCGTGAACTCGCGAAGATCCGACAGATCGAACCCCTGCGCGATACGGTCAAACAGACGTGCAAATTGCGAAGGTGTAAGTGTTGTCGGGGTACCGCCGCCTATATATATACTCGAAGGCTTCCTTCCGCTGTAATAACCGGAGTAAAAATCAAGTTCCATGCCAAGCGCATCAATATACTCGTCCACTCGCGACGCCCATGAAGCTATCGGATAGGAAGTAAATGAGCAATACATACACGTGGTCGGGCAGAAAGGAATGCCGACATATAACGAAAAACCGTTATTCGACAGGCTCCTTAACAGCTTATCTTCCCTGTGCGCTATATCGGTCGCAAGCCTTATCTTTTCGTCAGAGCATAGATAAACGCTTCTCATATGCTCCGCGATCTGTTCATCATCATACCCTTCACGGATCATCTTCATGGGAACCTTTGTGGGCCTGATCCCTGTCATGGTCCCCCAGGGAAGCGTTCTGTCCGTTGCAAGGGACAACACATCATAGAGCGTTCTTTTCAGTATGCTCTTTAACTGCGTCCTGACAACATTATCATATTTTTCTTCTTTTGTAATGTGTCTGTCGCAAAGTTTGGCCCGGATCTCTATCTTTCCCGAAAAGACGCCGTCGCCCTTAGCATCACCTGATGAGACGTTTATAAATATCGGGCACGGATCATCCGCCTCTTCTGCGAGAGGTACGATCTTAACATCTTCGTCCGGGAAAAAAGCCTTGATCAGTGCGTGTACGTCGTAAGAATATCCGGTACTGTTCAGTATTGCCTGCATAATTGTTTACTGTGGGAATCTTGAAAAACGGCCCAGTACCCCCATCGCTTTAGGAACAAAAGGGGTTATGTGCCTTCTCTTCAGCTATTGTCGTAGCATCTCCGTGTCCCGGATATACCTTGACATCACCGTCGAAAGTGTCAACTATGAACTGCACGCTGTCCATTATCGTCTCGCCGCTGCCAGTCGGAAGATCGCTCCTCCCTATGGAACCGCGGAACAGAGTATCACCCGAGAACAGCCACTTAACGCTGTCTATATAGTAGCAACAGCTCCCTATCGTGTGTCCGGGAGTGGCATAGACTTTAAACTTTATCCCTGCAAGTTCTATCTCATCACCGTCGGTAAGAAGCTCGTCCGGCTCTGCCACATACGGCCTGCGTATCTGATCTGATGCATTGAGGTTCGTATTCCTGCATACCTCATCCTCAAGATTAAGAGCATAAAGCTTCGCGCCCGACTTTTCAGACAGCTCGCGCGTCCCCATTATATGATCGAAATGCCCGTGTGTGAGGAGTATACCGCACACCTTAAGATTGTTTGCCGAGAGCTTGTCATATATACCGTCCTTGGCCGGATCGATGACAACACATTCCATCGTATCAGCATCATACACAAAATAGCAGTTGGTCTCGACCATTCCGAGGACCATACGCCCGACTTTTATCTCTCCCATCAGCCTGCCGTCCTTTCTATATCGATTATTCCCTTTATGGTTCTGATCTTCTCTATGACCTCAGCGAGCTCATCCTTGCCTGATATCGAGAATGAAAGCTCTATCGTCGCGGTACCGCTCTTGCTCGTCCTGACATTCATGTTCAATATGCCGACTCCCTTATCATTAAGGAATCTCGTAAGATCCATGAGAAGTCCCTGTCTGTCTTCCGCAAAGATATTGATGCCGGTCTCGTATTTCTCCTTGCCCGATTCATCCTTTTCCTCAGTCTCCCATACCGCCTCGATAAGTCTTGCCCTCTCATCCTCGGGAAGCGAGATGACGTTAACGCAGTCGGTCCTGTGTATCGACACACCGCGTCCGCGGGTGACATATCCGACTATCTCATCTCCGGGGATAGGACTGCAGCATTTGCTGAACCTTACGGCAAGATCGTCGGCGCCCTGGACTGCTACACCTCCGCTCCTCTTTACCGTCAGTCTCTTATGTCTTGCTTCCTCTTTGACGTCCTCGATTATCTCCTCGTCGGACATGATATGCGGATGATCCCTGTCATAGAGGTCCTTCATCCTGTTGATGATCTGGCCCTCACGAAGTCCTCCGTGTCCGACCGCAGCCCTGACGGCATCCCAGTCACGGAAACCGTACTTCTGCATTATCGCGTTCATGTACTGCGGAACCATGATCTGAGAGGGATCGACATTGTTGTTCTTGCAAAATGCAAGAAGAAGATCCTTACCCTTCTGGATGTTGTCTTCCTTGAGTTCGTTCTTGAACCACTGATTGATCTTGGTCTTGGCCTGATTGGACTTGACTATATTGAGCCAGTCACGGCTCGGTCCTCTTGAGTTCTGGCTCGTGATTATCTCTATACGGTCGCCGTTCTGTATCTTGTAATTGATCGTAGCAAGCTGGCCGTTAACACGCGCTCCGATCATCTTGTTACCTACGGCCGAATGTATAGCGTATGCAAAATCTATGGGATTACTCCCGGCCGGGAGCGTCTTGACGTCCCCCGTAGGGGTGAAACAGTAGACCGTGTCCGAATAAAGCTCAAGGTCTGATTTTAACGTATTAAGGAATTCCTTGTTGTCGGAAAGATTGACCTGCCAGTCAAGTATCTGACGCAGCCAGCTCATCTTCTCCGCCTCGGACTCTTCTATGCGCTTGCCGTCCGAGCTTTCCTTGTACTTCCAATGCGCAGCGATACCGTACTCCGCGGTCCTGTGCATCTCGTGTGTTCTTATCTGTATCTCAAAAGGTCTTCCCGAAGGCCCTATCAGTGTCGTATGAAGGCTCTGATACATATTGGGCTTGGGCATAGCGATATAATCCTTGAAACGTCCCGGGATAGGCTTATACATTTCATGTATGACACCGAGCGCAGCATAACAGTCGGGGATCGTATTGACGATTATCCTGACCGCGAACAGATCGTATATCTGATCGAGCGTCTTGTCCTGGTTGAGCATCTTGCGGTAAATGGACATGAAGTGCTTCACACGTCCGTCAAACTGTGCATCAATGCCCGCATTCCTGATGTGCTTGGAAACGTCGGCGACTATATCGGAAACGTATTTCTCACGTTCTGATTTTCTGATATTGATCTTGTCAGCAAGATCGTAATATACTTCCGGTTCCAGATACTTCAGCGACAGATCGTCAAGTTCGACCTTCATCTTGGATATTCCGAGACGCTGTGCGAGCGGTGCATATATATCCATCGTCTCACGTGCGATCTCGATCTGACGCTCCGGCGGCTGATACTGAAGTGTCCGCATGTTATGCAGCCTGTCGGCGAGCTTGACCATAATGACCCTGATATCCTTGGCCATCGCAAGAAACATCTTTCGCAGGTTCTCTGCCTGGTACTCAAGCTTGTCGCCGTTATATGTGATCTTCTCGAGCTTTGTGACACCGTCAACTATGAGCGCAACGTAGTTACCGAACTGAATACGAAGCTGCTCGTCTGTTATTATCGTATCCTCGACCACGTCGTGGAGGATACCCGATACTATAGTTTCCTTGTCAAGCTGAAGTTCTGCCAGGATGATGGCAACCGAAAGCGGATGTATGATATAAGGCTCACCGGATTTGCGAAGCTGGTTCTTATGCGCCATATATGCAAGATTGTAAGCCTTTTCTATGAGCGAGATATCGTCTGAGGGATGGTATTTTTTGACACGCGAAATAAGCTCCTGGTACAGTTCTTCGGGGCTTTGATGATCGGTCCGGACGCCAAAGGCGCCGTCATCCAGTATCAATTCCGTCATGTGCTCTTCGGCCATATCATTCCTCTATTTCAAAAAACCTCAAGGTATGCGCTGCATTCCCTGAGGCTTCTTTGTTCATGTATAGACGATGACCAGCTCGTAGGGGAATCGAACCCCTGTTTCCGCCGTGAGAGGGCGGCGTCTTAACCGCTTGACCAACGAGCCGTACTCGACTATATTATACGAATCGGAACAAAAAAGCAAGAAGAAATTAATTAAAGTACTTCAGCATGTTTGCGGGAAGCATGACCTTCTGTCCGCTCTTTGTGACATTGCCTATGTTAATAGTGAACGACTCACCGGAAGATGTGTCACCCTCCGCTTCTGCCGAATCTCCTACGGATGTTTCTTCATAAGGATCCTCTCCGGATGCTTCCTTGATCGCCTCTCGCAGAATATCGATAACCTCCTGAGGTATCTCGATATCATCCTCGGAAAGAGTCTCCTCGAGCTCCGTGACAGCCTTGATCTCCTCATCCGCGATATTGTCGGCTTCCTCACTTAAGTGCTTTTCCTCAATGAGCGTGACCTTACCGTTATCGTCGGCAAGTGCCTCCATATACGCATCAAGCGTTGATCTGACATCGACTCCGAGAAGTCCTGACAGGCCGTCTAATACATCATCATCCATTCCCTCAAGCGTTACGACAACTTCAATATCGGCATCAGTAAGATCCTTTACGTCTATGTCAGAAAGTCCCAGAGCGTCCATGTCTATAATGTCGTAATCGTCCATTACGGTAACGGCACCCTCTGCGATCTCTCCAAGTATCTCATTGAACTCTTCATCGGAAAGGGTCGTGTCGAATACATCATCAAATATGCCTTCGAGTCCTTCCAGATAGATCGTTGCGATACCTTCGATCTCACCTTCCGCTTCGCTCAATATCTTCACCGCTCCGTCCTGCGTGAGCCTTCCCGCTACGATATCGGACTCCACATCTTCATACAATGAATCAAAGTATCTGCCTGTGAGAACGGTCAGTTCTTCACCGACTTCAACTATCTTCTCCTCCGCCATTGCAAGTGCGGGATCCGTTACTATATCGGCTCCGACCTTCGTGTAGTCCTTACCGATAAGCTCTTCTATATCTCCCGTAAAGTGCTTTGTTATGATGGATGCAACACCCTTCGAAACGTCTCCGAGTTCTTTTTTGATCTCGTTCTCAGCCCAGCCGTCTCTCGGGATATCCGCGATCTTTTCCGCAAAGTAATCTTCAAGCTCTGCGATAGTATCAACCTCTATCGCTTCAGCCGCTTCCTTTGTTATCTCGTCAACCTTTTCCGGATCTGCCTTTGCCTTATCTTTCTTTATCTTATCGTCGTCAGGCTCTTCCTTATCATCTGTAACTTCTTCTTCCTTCTCCTCTTCAAGCTTCTGACCGAGTGCCTTTTCCTTCTCCTTTTCTTCCGCTTCTTCTTCAAGAGTATCGGTGTCTTCTTCCTCTTCGATATCTTCTGCATAATCACCGAGGAAATCTTCGGCAAGCTTTGCGTTATCAAATCCGGTAAACGTGATGTCGCCCTTGTTTTCTCCGTCAAATACAACCTCTATCGTCTTGCCGTCCTTTGTTGCCGTGAACACATCGCCTTCTATCGTGGTCTCCCATCCGTTCTTATGTGCATATGATACGGCATCGAAAGAGCACTCAAACGGCTGCAGTTCGTCGTCCGGTACATCCTGCCTGCGTATACCGTTTTTATAGAAATACCAGTTGAGCTCGTCATTAAGCCGCTGGCAGTCGTCCTGAACGCTATCGGTTATCCTGTCAACAAAACTGTTGAGATCTCCTATCGTCATCTCCGGAGAATCCTCAAAATCATCCTTCCAGCTACCGCGGACACGACCGGTAACATCCTTGACAGTTACCGATTCTAACCCCTCCCAGTAGTCTCTGATCGAGGAGCCGTAAAGGTTTCTCCTTGGCAGGATATTGTTATTGAGCTTTACAAGTTCGAACTGGAGAATCCCGTCAACAAGCGACTCCTCTTCCACATCTGTGGAAATAATTTCCGGCAGTTCGTCAGCAAATGCAGGTATCGGGATGAACGGCGATGCCGTCGGATTGGCGGGAGTGGTCCAGATGACCGAAGAGATCTCGGCCGGAACATCATCAAACACCTGGATAATATCCACATTCCCAACCATCTGGTTGTTTATTCCCCAGTACATCTGGACATTATCGCTGTCACTAAGATCGTATGCCGTTCCCTCATTCCTGTTCCTGTAGAAAGCAAAAGCCTGTGCCAGGCTGACCTTTTCGTCAGGCGTAAAGAACACATCATAATCAACATCGGCATCATAATCAAGTTCTTCTGAAGGAGCAAAGATATCATGTCCGATCCAGCCGCGCAAATGGCACTCATCCGTATAACTGTTATCATCATTATATGTAAGGATCAGATCTATCTTCTTATTTGAATCATATATGGCAAAATCATTTTCTTCGGGGAGAGTGAACAGTTCTTTGGAGCAGATCGTGTCGGGATCGTCGGGATTAGCGTTCCTTATAACGGGTTCATTTGAAAACGTTGCCATTTTATCATCCGGAAGCTTTGTCGCAACATACTGATGTCCCGTAAAGTTCTCAACTACCCACGCGCCGTCCTTGTCCGCGATCAATACGATCTCCGCGGTCTCAACTCCCGCTTCGTCATATTCGGAGCACAGAAGCTCGACCGCTTCCCTTGCGCTCTTGCACGAAGCCGCAACGATGAGTGCAATCTTCTCTTCGCTCACTCCGTTCTCAACAAACGGATCCGCGATCTGTGCATCTATATCCGTGGTCGTAGTTATATTGGCAACAACAGATACTCCGTATTCATTGGAAGCACTGGCGATCCATTGTCCGAAATCCGTATTCGACATGCTCCTGGTCAGAGTGAGCTTCGCACTGTCGACCGGCATCTTAAAATTATAGCCGTTCTGTGCACTAATGACATCGCCCTTCTTCAGCGCCCCCTTCTCCATCACTTCATAAACAGGCGTCATCCCGAAAGTCGCCTCGGTCGACGATCCGAGGACCGTTGTGCCTTCAGCGCTCACATCCTTTCCGATATAAATACCGGTCGCGGCACGAGCATCTGTTTCAAATGCAAATATGCACGCCGCAAGAGCAAGTATTCCCGTAAGTGTTTTCAGTAATCCCTTCATTTTCTTCTCCCTGATATTTAAAATTATGCGCAACAAAAAATGGTGTAAGTTCATACACCATTTAATCGTAACGCTATTATATAGTTATGTCAACACAATTATTATGTTAACAGATGATTTTCTTTTCCTTAAAAACCTCGTACTTCAGGACGTTTGTAACGGTCTCCCCGTCGATCTGAAGTGCGGTCGGTCTGTCGAACTCGACTATGACATGACTGCCGAACAGCTCGGTAACGAGCCGCTTATGCTTTACATGAGTCCCTTTGAACACCGATGCGAACGCAAGCAGAAGCCCGAGCCTGAGCCTCGAATGCACCACTATCACCGATACAAGTCCCTCCTCGTTCATGCGGTCCTGATGAGGAGCACACATCATGCCGCCACCGTAGAAGCGACCGTTCATAGAAGGCGCCATCCACACGTGCTTAAATTCCTTCGTCACGCCGTCCACCGTGACTTTAGCGTTCACGGTGTGAAAATCATACACGAGACCTTTCATGGCGATCACGGAATAGTTGACTCTTTTTCCGGGTGCTATGACCCTCTTCTTATCGCCCTCTTCACAGCAGTACCCGTCAATGCCGTAGCCTATCCCGTTAAGGAACAGCTTCTCCATCCCGTTGACGCGGACCTTCGGGATGCACTTAAGGTACTTATTGATACGGCATACACCCTTTGTTCCGTCTTCATCGATGTCATGGCAGAAATCGTTTCCGCTTCCCGCAGGAAAATAATAAATGTCCTGCTCAAGATTTTCCGTGTCTATTGAATTGATCAGATGATTAAGTGTTCCGTCTCCGCCGCAGAGTACTATCATGTCCTCCGGATCCATCGCACGGATATATGCTTCAAGGTCATCCACGGTCAGAAGATCGACATACTTGATCTCGTCAGCCGAGAAGATGTTCGCAACATCCTTGCAGGCCGCCTCACATGTGCTGTTACCTGCAAGCGGATTGTACAATACATAAATCATACCTAAACCTCACAGTTTACAGTAAAGGTTATCACAGCATTTACCAAAAATCAATATCACCCGGGACCGTCGCAGTATTCGTCGCTTCATATTGTTAATCATTCATCAGTGTGATAAAATGTTACCCGATGGTAACAAATGATACCAAACACGAGGAGATGGAAAAATGGACAAACAACTGTCAAACACACAAAAGCTCACATACTCTGCAATGATACTTGCTATCGCACTTATCAGCATGGTATTTAAAGGAGGCGGTATGTTGCTCGTGGTGTTCCTGACAGGCGCCGTCGTAAACGCCTGTATCATAATCGACACACGGATCTGCGGACTTGTGTACGGGATCATCCTTTCCATCATAACTCCCGTTGCGTCATATTTTATTTCTCCCAATCCCGTACATCAGACGATCCCGATCGTGATACCATGCATAATGGCAGGAAATGCTATAATCGCTTTAGCTGTTGCTCTAATTGCAAAAAAATCGGACAGGAATTATATCCTGCCCGTTTCAATGATTATCGGAAGTATTGCAAAAGCGCTGTTCATGGGGATAGTGATCTCACTGATCATCCTGCCGAACATGCTGCCTGCTGCCATGATGAAAAATCTCAAGACACTCCAGTTATCATTCTCAGTCATCCAGCTGTTCGCAGCTCTTGTCGGAAGCATCTACGCATACGCCGTTCTCGGCTTCGTTGAATCACGGCTTAACAAGGATACCTCCCTGTAACAGCCTATACACTCTCCGCTATCTTTCTGGCCACATACACTCCGCTCGCCGATGCGTGCGAGAGTGAATGTGTGACTCCGCTTCCGTCACCTATGATATAAAGGCCCTTATACTCTGTCTCCAGATTCTCATCAACCTTTACTTCCATGTTATAGAACTTTACCTCGACACCATACAACAGTGTATCATCGTTCGCGGTCCCGGGTGCGATCTTATCAAGCGCATGGATCATCTCCATGATACCGTCAAGTATCCTCTTCGGCAGCACGAGAGACAGATCTCCGGGCGTAGCATTCAATGTGGGTTGTACCATGCCTTCGGCTATCCTCTTCTCGTTACTTCTTCTTCCCCTTACAAGATCTCCGAAACGCTGTACGATAACACCGCCTCCGAGCATGTTTGAAAGCCTTGCGATGCTCTCGCCGTATCCGTTCGAATCCTTGAACGGCTCGGAGAAATGCTTGGCAACAAGAAGTGCAAAGTTGGTATTCTCCGTCTGCTTGTCCTTCGCCTCATAGCTGTGACCGTTAACGGTGATTATGCCGTTCGTGTTCTCCGTAACAACGATACCGTGCGGGTTCATGCAAAACGTTCTGACATTGTCCTCGAACTTCTCCGTGCGGTATACGATCTTGCTCTCATACAGCTCATCCGTAAGATGCGAGAATATGACCGCAGGCAGTTCCACTCTCACACCGATATCCACGCGGTTGCTCTTGGCCGGGATATTGAGCTGCTCACACACACTCTCCATCCACTTGCTGCCGCTCCTGCCGACCGATACTATGCACTGTCTGCATGTACTGCTCCCTTTTTCATGCGTGATCTTATATCCGCCTTCCGTAACCTCCATATTTGTAACGGCAGTCTGAAAATGAAAATCAACCGAATCCTTCAAGTAATTGTAGAGGTTCTCGAGAACTATATAGTTGATGTCTGTGCCGAGATGTCTGACCGATGCTTCAAGGAGCTTTAGCTTGTTCTGCATGCATGTCTTCTTGAGGCTTGTACCAGCAGTCGAATAGAGCTTGCATTCGCTCCCGCCGTTCTCGATATTGATGCTGTCGACATACTTCATGAGCTCTATCGCCTTACTCCTTCCGATATGCTCATAAAGCGTTCCGCCAAAATCATTCGTGATATTATATTTACCGTCAGAGAATGCGCCCGCACCGCCGAAGCCGCTCATTATCGAACACGACTTGCAGTTAATGCAGTTCTTGATCTTCTCCCCGTCGATCGGGCAGTGTCTTTTGGCCAGCTCCATCCCCGCCTCGAACACTCCGACCTTAAGCTCGGGTCTTTTCTTCTTCAGTTCGTATGCGGAGTATATCCCTCCGGGACCTGCTCCGATTATTATCACATCATAATCCATCGATATTTCTCCTGTTATTGCTTCACTTCATAATCCATGCACGTACGCGACGCGGTGAACGGTCTTACCTTACCTGTTGCGACCGCAACATGAAGCGGATGTGCCGAATAGCGCGTGAGCGCATTTTCATTTTCAAATGTCGAGTCGAGCATCACATCACAGTTTGAACTTGCAAGCGGCTCTGTGTTGACCTGTATCTCCACAAGACCCGGGATCTGTCCGGCGAGACCTTCAAGTCCTTCCTTTATACCCTTCTTTATCTCCTTCTTCTCCTTATCGGAGTATTCTTCCTTCAGCTTCCATAAGATCACATGTTTAACCATTATCTTCTCCTCCTGTCATTGCCTTCCTTCATATAATGATCCGACTTGTGGGCATACATCCTCTTGTCAGCTTCACGTCTCATATCATCAATGTGCATGGAAGGATCCTCACCGGCACACACATATCCCATCGATATCGAAAGCTTCGGATAGAGCTCTCCATGCCAATTCTCAAATCTCTCAACAAGCCGCCTTACCACATCCGGCCTTACATCATCCGGAATGTTGCAAAGTGCGGCGAACTCGTCACCTCCGGTCCTGTATATTCTTCCGTACGGTCCGAGCACTTCCTTCATGCATTGCGCCGCACCTACGATCAGCTCATCACCTGCCTCATGACCGTGTGAATCATTAGCCTCCTTGAGGTCGTTAAGGTCAAATGAGAAGAATACAAAATCATTTCCGATCTCGGATGCTTCGCGGCTGTCCATGAACTCATCGAACGTCCTCCTGTTATTGACGTTTGTCATGTTGTCCATGTGCGCCATGCTGTAGAGCATGTTCCTTTGCTTCTCTTCCTCGAGCATATCATCTATGTTTCTGAAGCCGCACACAAACTTGACAACACCTCTGTCATCCGTGACCCTTGCAACCGAAAGCTGCATGTAATTCCTAACACCTTCAGGGTCTGTCCTGTTATAGTTGATGTGATAGATCTCATCCTCTTTTGTGTTCCTGATCAGATTGTCTATCGAGGAAAGGTCGTATACCCTTTTACGATCCTCTGCGGCAACATAACGGTCTATATATGTTCCTATTATCGTCTCATAGTTACCGCTTGAGATTGCATTCATCGTCCTCGAGTTTTCGGTATTCTTCATGTTGCTGCGGATAAGCTTCCCGTGATGGAGCGTTGCATCAACAAGCCAGATGGATTCAAACTCGCACGACAGTCCCGCCAGAAGAGTCATCTGCAACTCCTGTTCAGTCTTCCTTGCAAGATTCTCCCTGATCTGATCATCATAATCCTCGAAACCGAATACGAGCTTTGAGCCGTTGTCGAACGGTACTATCTTCAGTCTGTAATAAACGATCCTTCCGTCCCTTATCGTACGGTATGTATGAAAGACCGGGTTTGACTCTTTAAGGCGATCCATTACATAATCAAAATCGGCAAAGCGTCTGACCGACTCCACATCATCCCTGTATACGAGCTGATCGACGTAATGGTTCATGACCTCCTTAAGGTCCGCAGTCTCTCCGAGTCCTTCTCTTACAACCCTGCCCACCCTGTTGAGTCGCACAATCGTCGCCATCCGGTCCTTTGTGTCGATGAAGAATACCGACGTGAACGATCTTGCTATCGCATCATCTATTTCATTGAGAAGCCTGTTCTGCTCAGCTATCTTTTCTTCTTCCTCATGGAAAAGTGCACGTCTCGAGCTGTCTGATATCTCATCATAACGAATGATGCTGTATCTTCTGCCGTCTCTCGTGTACTCGTGACAGCCTATACCGTGAATTGTCTTAAGCTTTCTGTCCTTCCCGATATACTCATGAAATACGACATTATACGGTGCCTCTCCGTCCGAGAATGCCTTAACGGCCGCATCCATCTCTTCCTTTTCGACTATGTTAACAAACGGGTCGTCACCGTTAAGACGCTCCATCATCTCTTCTCGGGACGACTCATACATATCACAGCTACCCTCAGAGACGAGATACGTACGGAATCGACCATCCTCCACATAGTAGATAGCAAGCGGTATCTTAGTATGCTCATAAAACACATGAATATCCGGTGTAAATAAAGGTTCCATTATATCCTGTTCTCCTTAAACATCTGCATCATCTCGTTCGTAAGACTTAGGTTGTTCGGCTGAAGCTCAATATCGGCACGCTCCGTCCATGCCGCATACTTCAGCTCACCCTCATCCATCCTTATGTGTGTATCCCCGTCCGCTTCGCAGTAAAATCCCACGAGAAGATCCTCTGCCATACCCCATGGTTGTGACTTGTAATACCTTATGTTCTTGACCTTAATACCCGCTTCTTCCATCACCTCGCGCGCCACGGTCTCTTCGAGAGTCTCGCCTATCTCGGCAAACCCGGCTATAAGTGCGTTATGCGCATATCCGGTTCTGTACCTTGTGATGAGGAGGCTGTCGCCGTTAATGACCCCTACGATAACAGCGGGATTGATACGCGGGTATATCACCTTCCCGCATTCACTGCACCTTAACGCTCTTTCTTTGTCGTCATCAAACAGATGCCCTCCGCAGGAACCGCAGTACTTGTTGTCCGTATACCATTTCCACAGATGGTAAGCAGTGAACGCCGCAAAGAGTTCACTTCCCGATGAACGGTCCCGAAGCTGTCTTATCGTTAAGTGTTCATACCCATTCGGTCCACCATATGCATCGTCTCCGGCAAGATAATATCTCCTGTCATCGATCGCGAACAGGTACTTAAGATCGGCCGCATCGAACAATGTTACGCTTGCAAACTCAACCGATCCGTCAGCCACATGTGCAACGATCTTTCCGTCACTGTCAAAGACAACCGCCTTATCGTTATCCTTCGGCGGGATCCGTCTGAAACTGTTATCAAGTCTGCTGGGAAAAATATCCTGTATCATAGATGTAAATTTTACTATAAAACAGTAAGATTTTCAAATCAAAAAGCACCGCAGTCCCTGCGATGCTTCCATATCCGAAGTAATGAACGACCTGTCATCTGTATATATCATCCGGCTCCGGCCATACCCTGTAAATAGGGAATCCTCCTCCGGGGTTAGGCTGTGCCGCCCATATCTCCATCATGCCGTTATCTTCCCTCTTGACTATCCTCCAGCGGTCAAGTTCGGCATAAGGTTCCATCTTTCCGTTGCTCCTTCTTACACCGTCACCGGTTCTGGGCGTAGTGTACTTCGGATTGATCTCCGGGTTCATCTCGGTCGTCGAAAGGCCGAGCTCTCTGTTAACTACTCCGTAAAACCCCGTGCTCCCCCTGCTGTCTCCACCGGGTCCGCCCTTAAAATCAGCCGTCGTACCGTTGAAACAGTTAGAGTTCTTATTTGAAGATGTCTGAGGACCGTTTGACGCAACAAGATATACCCAGTACTCCTCGACCTCACCATTAACGGTCACGGACAGTTTTCTGTGTATGTCGGCATTGCTGCTCTTCCAGTTCTGATAAGCGGCGTACGCTTCGGGATTTTCGACGAAGGCGATATTGACCGCCTTAGCTATCTGGTCTGCAGTATATACATCCTTGGCTTTCTTGGATTTATCTACATACTTGACGAACATCGGCGATATCACTCCGACGAGCACACCCATGATCGCAATGACTATGATCAGTTCGATAAGCGTTATTCCTTTGTTGTCCGGTCTCTTTATCCTCATAGGGCTATTATACCACTTCATGCAAGATACATCCTATCCTATTATTTATATCGGCAAAATCAGGGATTACGTGATATAATCCCCATATGACTACTGACCCTCTGATGAAGACTCTTAAGATAGTAAACTCCATTTCGGGAAGATCGCTTACCGAAAGTGATCTCGCCAGACACCGTGCGGCAATGGAGCGCGCCGGGAAGATCGCGGCCCCGAAAGGCGGAGTTGATGTGACGCCTTTTCATATAGGCGAAATATCATGTGAGGCAGTCAAGCCGGAAAACGCTCACAATCCGAACTATGCTGTACTCTATGCACACGGCGGCGGATATGTGTCGGGCAGTCTTTCCTACGCAAGGATAATGGCAGCCAAGATAGCTATATGTACCGGATTTACCGTGTACTCATTTGACTATCGTCTGGCACCGGAGCATCCCTATCCGGCTGCACTTTCCGATGCACTCACCGTATGGTCATATCTTACGGATAACAGGCTCGCTCCGGACCATGTATTCCTCGCCGGCGAATCCGCGGGAGGCAATCTCATACTTTGCATTACTCAGGAACTGATGTCCAAAAGCATGCCCCTTCCGGGACGTCTTCTTCTGTTCAGTCCGTGGACCGATATGACTGCGACCGCCGGATCATACGATACATACCGCGAGAAGGATCCGATACTCACAAAAGATTATATAACGGAAGTAGCAAAGGTTTATATAGGCGATGCGGGATCTGCCGATGACGGCAGATTTTCCCCGCTCTTCGGTACGCTCGAAGGACTTCCTCCTACATTTATAATGGCAGGCAGGAACGAGATATTGCTTGACGACAGCATCCGGCTGAAGGATAAGATCTGTGCGGCCGGGGGCGATGCACGCCTTGACATAGAAGAAAACGGATGGCATGTGTATCAGCAGATGCCGATCCCTCTCGCCTCGCGCGCGATGAAGCGGCTGGCATCTTATATTTCATCTGAGGTATACGGAGATCCGTCATGGGAGATAACTGGTACAGACTAGACAACGTCGCAAAAGTTTTCCTTGCGACCGTTTCAAACAGAGATACAAAAACACTCCGGGTTAGTTGCACGCTCACGGAGATAATAGATGGCGCCCTTTTACAGGAAGCGGTACTGTCAGCGATCCAGGATCGTCCGCAGTTCCAGATGCGTATACGTCGCGGTCTGTTCTGGCATTATATGGAAAATACCGATATAAATCCCGTCGTTACCGAAGAGCATGACAGGATATGCCCGCTCTTGTACAGTCCTGCAAAAGCAATGCTCCACTACCGTGTCACGTATTTTGCAAACCGCATCAATCTCGACATGTTCCATGCTCTTTCCGACGGTACCGGTGCGCTTGAGTTCCTCAATATCATTGTACTCGATTACTTAAGGCTCGCCCATCCCGGACAGTTCGAAGAAGTGACCGTTCACTCGGGAGCATCTGCCGGCGACCTTTCTCAGGACAGTTACAAACAGTTCTTCCAGAAGCCGGAGCTTTCAAACGTCTCTTTTTCAAAAAAAGCATATCATCCCGGAGGGATGAAGCTTCCCTACGATCAGCTCCAGTTCTTTGAGATACATATGCCTTCACCGGCTGTACTTGCCAAGGCAAAAGAATGCGGTGTGTCGCTTACCAGCTATATCGGAGCAGCATGGATGCTAGCGATAAGGGATGATATGCCACCTCGCAAACGTAAGCAGCCGGTAACGATCACACTTCCCGTTAACCTCCGGAACTACTACCCTTCTCATACGAGCAGGAACTTTTTCAATAACGTCAGTGTCACTCATGTATTCGAGGTTGATATCTCCCTCGAGGATCTTGCAAGAGAATTTGACACTTCGCTAAAGAGTCAGTTATCGGAGGATAACATCAAAAAACAGATGGACAGTTACGAAACGATGGAATACGTAGCCCCTGTCCGGGCTGTTCCGCTCTTCATAAAACAGATCGTCGTTAAACACGCGAAAAAGCTCTCCGACAGAAAAGTATCGATGGTGTTCTCCAATCTCGGAGTCCAGCGGCCTCCCGAAGAACTTGCAGCGCACATAGATAACTATAGTGCTTTCTGCAGCAGCGAGAATCTGTTCTCAACAATGTCGAGCTACGGAGACGATCTGTCTCTCGGTGTATCATCGCCTTATATCAACACCGGTGTGATAAAGAACTTTGTCAGACGATTTTCATATTCGGATGTTGCTATAAGAGTGTACGCTTCGGAGGTGATAGGATAATGAAGACGTGTCCTTACTGCAAAATCGAAGTCGGCGGAGATCTCAGGAAATGTCCCCTGTGCCAGAGCAAGCTCTCGGGCGAAGTCGGTGCGCCTTACTTTCCGAAGCTGACCACGCAGAAGATCCGTTCGTTCCTGTATAAGCTCCAACTGTTCATAGTATGGATCGTTATAATCGCCGCGCTGGGCGTTGATTTTCTCTTTGACATACGTATACCGTACTTTACAACGGTTCGCTACAGCCTCATCCTCGCGATGTGGCTTATCGCATTCGAGTTTCTGATAATGCGGCTGTTTAAACGTGGGGCCGGCTCATCGAGGACAGTGACGATGATGGTGTTTATAATACTCTCACTGTTTCTCATCACTGCATACTACTTCGGGTTCCTTGAGTTTGCATTCGACTGGGTTGCACCCGTGGTCATCACCGGTACGATGATCGCAAACTTCGTGCTGGCAATGATCGACAAAAAAGGAAATGCGATGGTCTATCTCCTGACCATCCTGCTCGTCGGAGTGCTCCCGTATATTGTGCTGCAGTTCATCAATAAAGCGGCACACCCCACATGGATCATATGCATGCTCGTGAGCGTTATGCTCTTTACCGGCTCGCTCATATTTAAGGGGCGCAGCGTCATAGGCGAGATACGCCGGCGGTTGGATATGTAATTTGCTATCCGTTGTTTTGGAGGTAATGTAATGCGTTCACTACGAACAAAACTGGCTGTCACAATGCTCTGCGTTATGTTTACGGTCATTATGATCATAACATTGCTCAGCGCGGTCTTCATTCGCATTACGGCAAGCCGTAAGTCGGATCAGCTTCTTCTTGATCTGTGCGAGAACGGGCAGTACAGTCTGAATTATTATTTTGACAGTGTTGAAGACTCTGTTGACAATATCACTGCCTTCGTGGAAAGTGACCTGAAGGGGCTTGACGATGAGAAGTTTTCCAAGCATATGGAAAACGCCCGTGAGTATTTTGATTATGTTGTCTCAAATACACCCGGCGTTCTGACATATTACTATCGTATTGACCCCTCGGTCTCATCCACAGTGAAGGGGTTCTGGTATACGAATCTTGACGGCAAGGGCTTTACCGAGCATGAAGTGACCGATATCACGCTTTACGATGTGAGCGACACATCTAAGCTTGTATGGTTCACTGTTCCTAAGTTTGAAGGAAAGTCCATCTGGCTTCCTCCGTATATCACGGATAACCTTGATGTCCGCGTCATCTCCTATGATGCGCCCATTTATTACAAAGGACAGTTTATCGGTGTTGTCGGGATCGAGATCGACTATTCGGCAATGGCAAAAGAAGTTAACAGCATACGGTTTTACGATAACGGATATGCTTTCCTGAGCGATGATGATGGGACACTCTTCTATCATCCGTATATCGATGTGGCAGATCTTCCCGAGGGGAATAAGCTAAAGATGCCTTACAACAATAAAGAGGACAAGCATTCTGCTCATTACGTTTATGACGGTGTGCTTAAGGAAGCGGTCTGGCTGCCTCTTAGTAACGGCATGTACCTTAACATTTCAGTTCCGATCGATGAGACTCAGGGTGAGTGGCGAGGTCTTATTTTGAATATCCTTATTTGCGCTGTATTAGCGCTGGTCGGGGCAGCCTTCTTTTTGATCTTTTTCCTCAGGTTCATTACCAGACCTCTTGAACAGCTCACTGAGGCTGCAGAGCAGGTGGATCGCGGCAACTTCGATATCGATCTTAGCTATGATAAAAATGATGAGATAGGAAGACTTACCAGGTCATTTAAGAAACTGTCAGGTAATATGAAAGCACATATCAACGCCCTGAATGAGCAGGCATTTATCGATTCACTCACTCATGTGAAAAACAAAGGCGCCTTCTTACTTTCCATTGAGGAGCTTCA
>JAEEGL012525652.1_pt1 | contig 25375 bp, 39 predicted proteins | sample 9134231 | NCBI WGS metagenome assembly JAEEGL01 (sample SAMN16246548, study PRJNA631951) | gut metagenome | biome: gut microbiome; feature: rumen; material: fiber-attached | host: Bos | place: Iran: Karaj | collected 2018-10
ACTTTTTTCATCAACCGTTTCAACCCAGTTTTAAGCCAGTTTGAAAAATAAGACACCTAAGGGATATAGGAGGGGTAGGAGACTCCGTGTGTTCTTTATTCCCCTAGTCTTGTCCTTGAATCTATTTACAGTTTAATTCAGTCAAGTTCCATGTCAGAGAATGTCAGGGAATGTCAGGGAAAATGTCAGTTTGAAAAATAAGACACCTAAGGGATATAGGAGGGTAGGGTGGTGGGTGGTGTCTCTTTTAATTGACTATTCAGGGTTATAAGTATAATATAATTGCAATGGAAAATACAGAGAAGAATAAAAAGAGTCTTAGGGAAACTAAGTTTGACAATCTAATCAAGTCAGTTTCAGACAAGGAGTTCATCCATTACCTTCATTCAGGGGACATGGGTGACATTGTTGCTAGTCTTGCTTCAGTGAAGGAACTATTCGAGCTTACTGGAAAGAGGGGAGTTCTTCATCTTGATGTGTCTGGAGGATTGAAGACAAATGCCAACAAGGATATTGCTGAACTTCTCATGACATCGACAATGATGAAGGGGACGAAGTTCAACAAGACAGCATTCGACTTCATATACCCCCTTCTAATGGCTCAGCCTTACATCGAGGATGTTGTTTTATATTCTGAGTCGGATGAAAGTCTAATTGATGTGAACTTCAATGTCTTTAGGAAGTTCGCTGCCATTCCTGAAATCAACAAGAGGTTTTTCTCGAATCTCATGTACTGTCAGCAGTTGGCCTGCTTCCTAGTCCCTGGGTACAAGGGGCCTTGGCTAACCCTGCCTCCTGGAGTCTCTGAGTCGGTAGAGCTTCCAGTTAGGTCTGATGGGAAACCTAGGGACATTGCTGTGTCTAGGACATGTAGATACCATAGCTGTCAAATCCTGTTATCGTCAATGTCTAGGATTTTCGAGGAGTCTGGACTGTTCATCGGAACTGAAACTGAATACCTCTCGTTTATTGACTCCGTTAGAATCGAGACGATGCCTAGGGTTTTCGTGAAGAATGCCCTTGACATTGCTGCAGTTCAGTCTAGGTGCGATACAGTGGTGTCGAATGCCACTCTTGCTTACTGGATTGCTGTTGGACTTGGACATGGAAAGATAGTCCATGAGCTTGCTGGGTCTAGAATCCTGCTAAACACCTACCTTCCAGAGTACGCTAGGTGCATGTTCGTCCACGATGACAACATCATGTCATTTGACTTCAAGGAATTCAAGATTTCAGAAAGGCCGTTGGGAGAGGTCTTTAATAAAAACAAGGATGAAAAGAAGAAGGATGAAAAGAAGGAGGAGGTAAAGTAAGATGTTCATAACCTATGACAAGAGGGCTTTTCAAATACGGGCCGACAACGGGCTAATCCTGACGATTAAGCAGGTGCCTGAGGAGATTTCAATGGCAACCATGTCAAATGGTCAGGTGACAGTTGTAACCCGCAGTGGAAGGACATATATCTATAGGCAAATAGGAAACTCACCGGAGTTCACTTTCTTTAGGAAATACTAAAAAAAGTTGTTGACAGCCTTTGTCGCTTTTGTTATAATGGGTGGCATGGAAGACAAGTTTGGACATAGTTTGGAACTGGAACATACTCCTGTACATACCGGAGAAAGAGTGGTTGTTGTCAAGGAGGGGAATGACGGGTGCGGTTGCGGCACAATCATAATCATCCTTCTTCTTCTTCATATAATATCCCTACTAGGAGGATGCTAAAATGAAGGTGTATCGAGAGAAAACAGGACTATACCCTGATATTGACTCAGCGTATGTCGCAAAGGAGTATCTTGAAGCGATGGAGGATGTTAGCAACACCTTGACTCGTCTAAACATGATGAAGTATAGGCTTGCCAAGCTGACAGAGTTCACTGACGATGCTGGAGACCCAGAGCATGACCTAGGGGTTGCAATTGAGAAGCTTGGGGTTGCCCTTGCGTCAATCAACTCCTATTATGTCTATTTCAACAGGGAGTCAAAGTATCCTCTTGGGATTGACGGGGAAGGACAAGATGAGCACGGAAACAAAGTCGAAGAGTAGCGATGACATGACTAGGTTCGCTGTAAATCTAATCAGGGCGCACTACGGGACTAACATTGATGATGATTTCAAGGAGGAGTGTAGGAGAATCGCCGACCATTTCGACAAGAATGGCAATTGGCAGCTTGCATCCTATGTTAGGGTTTTGATTGGGGATGAGAAGGATGTCTGGGTTCCAATGTGATTTTAACTAGGACAACAAGATAATGAAGGACATTATGGACATTGACGGCATAAAGGAAAAGTTGAACTAGACGAAAGGAGAATTGAGATGGTTGCACTTGAGTTTCTATTTTTGTTTTTAGCAATTTCAATATCAGTTTGGGTTGTCTCCAGTTTTATTCTGAGACATTCCAAAAAGAACGACAAGCTTCGGAAGAAAGTGGGTACTCTCTTCCTTGAAGATAACAACAACACTAAGACTAAGGAGAACTAATCATGACTAAGTACAATGAAGAAATCAGTATGCCAAAGACAGTGAAGTGGGGTGTCGGGGTCGCAGCTATGACCTTTGCTCTCATGTTCCTGATTGGCGCAAACATTCACAGGAACGACATCCAGGAGTTCACTGTGGTTCAGACAATCGGTGGAACTACATTCGTTCGTGACACTGGCGGATTTTACTTCTGCTTCTTCCCTAAGAAGTGGAGCTACCGCAAGGTCACGCAGGTGTACTTTTCCAACGAGAAGGATGAGTCAAAGGACAATGACGGAATCATTGTTCGTTTCAAGAACAAGGGTACTGGTGACATTTCGTGCCAGGTTGTCTACCGCTTGTACAACACGCCGGATGACATCATGAAGATGCACCAGTATGTTGCTGGCAATCAAGACAGACTTGACGAATATATCTTGGCTAAGTTGAAGGACATCGTTATGGAGAAGGCCAGTCAAATTACCTCTTCAGAAGCAATTGAAGATCGAGAAAAGTTGGCTAGCGCAATTCGTGACGATTTCATCAACAATGACTATTTGATGGGAATTGGCATCAAGATTGAGCAATTCTCCATTACGCAGATTACATTCGACAAGACTACAACTGACCTGTTCGAGGCCCAGCAAAAGGCTGACCTGCAGAAGAAGACCGCGGAGGCCGAGGAAGTAAACTTGGTCATGCAGAAGAAGCGCACTGAAGCTGAATACGAGCAGAAGATTGCCGAGTCCAAGGGCAAGGCTGAAGTTGAGAAAATCAAGCAGGTCACGGATGCAGAACGTGAGGCTGAACTTGCCAAGATTCAGGCTCAGAAGGAAGTCGATGTTGCAAAACTCGAAAAGGAGCAGCAACTTGTCAAGATTCAAAAGGAGAAGGAAGTTGCAGAACTTCAGGCCCAGAAGGAATTCTCGGTTGCTGAGATTGCAAAGAAGACAGAGGCTGAGCAGTTGGAGATTGTCAAGTTGAAGGCTGAGCAGAAGGTTGCGGAAGCAAAGGCGAAGCAACAGGAACTCGAACTTGCCAAGGGCATTTCTGAGCAGGAGAAGTATCGCTTGGACATCGAAAAGGAAACCCGAATTGGTGTTGCTAAGGCCGTTGCTGAAGGTATCAAGGGAATTCAGTTGCCGAAGATTGTGACTGTAGGTTCCGGTGAAGCCTCCAAGGGTGCGAGTGACATCTCCGGTGCAGTCAATATGCTCCTCGGTGTTCGCACTCTCAATGAACTAGAGCCAGCAAAGGCCGAACCTACAAAGTAAGTAAGGATTCAAAACAGAAAGGAATAAAGATATGCTCACAGACACAATCCGCAAGATGGCTTCTATCCAGCACATTTATTCGCTGGAGCCAATTGAGAACAGCGACTTCTTGGAAGTTGCAAGGATGAAGGACTTGGGCTGGAAGGTCGTTGTCAAGAAGGGCGAGTTCAAGGTGGGCGATACAGTCATCTACTTTGAAATCGACTCCACCATCAATGTGAAGGACTTGATTGAGCCTATGAAGTTCCTTGCTGACAAGGGGACTAAGAAGCTCTTCACAGGCCGCACTCCAGACACCTCCACTTTCAGCGAGGAGTATGTCCGCATCAAGACAATAAAGCTCAGGGGTCAGATTTCCCAGGGATTGATTCTCCCTCTTGACATAATCAACAGCATTCCCTTTGACAACTTCGCTGGTGAAGATGGTGAACATCCATGCATGACTTTCGATGGCGGGGAGGACATGACCAAGTACTTCAAGATTGAAGTCTGGGACAGGCTCGTTGAATGGTTCGCTGACAGGACTCAGTTGGGGACTAGGGCGCAGTTCCATGCTGGAGCAGATTTCCCATCAGATGTTCCAAAGACAGATGAGATTCGTGTGCAGACTGCATACTTCGACCTCATCAAAGACCCAGCAAACACTGAGGGAACCTGGGAGGTCACTGAGAAGAACGATGGCTCGTCATGCACCTTGTTCTACCGGCCTTTGACTTGGGGAAATGTAGGCAAGAAGATAATGCAGATTTCCTCTCGCAGGTTCCTCATCAAGGATGATGGGGAGTCTGAAGAATGGTTCGATGCTTTCATGCGAGTTGGATGGGCAAAATTGCTTGAAAGACTTGGAAACATCTATAACGTTGGTCTTGTTCGCAAGTCAGATGGTGTAGAAGTGTTTCCCTCAGGCCATGAACTTGCAATCCAAGGTGAAATGGTCGGGCCTCGTTTCAATGCCAACAGGGACAAGCACAAGGAAAGTCATTTCCGGGTATTCCGCATCTTCGACATCACTGACCAAAAGTTCGTCACCCCTGAAGTCAGGTATGCCATCTGCGAGTACCTTGGTCTTGAACATGTCAAGGTCATCGAGACTTGCCAGATATTCAAGAAGCTGAAGTCTGTCGATGAGTTCCTTGCATACGCTGAAGGAAAGACAGACAACGGACTTCCTCGGGAAGGCGTCGTGTTCAAGCGAGTTGACGATGGGTCTGTCTCGTTCAAGGCGGTGTCAAATTCGTATTGCTTGAAGAATGAGTAGGTTCAATTGGAGAATCTGCCCAAGGTGTAGGCTTCCTTTCATTCCATTCCGTAGGAAACAGATATATTGTTCCTATTGGTGTGAAATGAAGGAAGCCGAAGACGGCAAGGAATTGAAGAAAATGACAGATGAGGAATACATTGCAAATGAGCTTGCAGCAATAACAATGGATTGGAAGGTCAAGAAGGTAAATGACATAGAGGAAAATCCAATTGAATGCTGGTGTGCCATTGGTGATTCAGGGACTCTTAGAAGGTTCTACAAGATTGTCCCCTGGTCTAAGATTGATGTCTATGGAAAGGTTCTTGAGGAGAACAAGTACTTTTGCCTTTGGGAGGGCCTTGGAATCGAGCCTGACAATCTTTGCATGGTTGCAGTTTACGAAAACCTTGAAGATGCCAAGACCAGGGCAAAGATGCAGCTTGTCACAATCAACAATCTTATAAAGGCTTATTGTCCAAAGGAGAAATGACATGACAACTGTTAAAATTGACTTGATTGAATGGTATGAGGACGATGTAGGCCAGTATGCTGAGAAAGGTCTTCCAAGAAATCTTGACGTGCTGGAAGTTGATTGCGATTCTGAGGATGACAATGCCCTTGGTGATGCTGTTCTTAGGGAATTGTCAGCCAAGCACAAAGTAGAGCCTGTTCTTGCTTGCTGGAGTAGGATTTAGCCATGCCAGAAAAAAGAAACACAAAGAGCGAGCAGTCAGAGGCTTTCGTGAAGAGCGTTGTCGAAACTGCAAAGAAACTCGGGTTGAATGTCTTCATAGTGTGTGGCGGGACATTCGGGTCGCATCACAACGGGGAAGCCATAATTGGTGATGAGAAGCTTGCCCAGAGAATGTGGCGCAATCAGCACTCAGAGGAGGGATGACAATGAAGCTAAACATAATTTCAGACCTTCATTGTGGTCAGCATGATGATGGAAGAATAGAGTGGTTCGACTTCGAGCCTGAAAAACTTGAGCCAGCAGACTATCTAATAGTTGCTGGTGATTCAGGCTATGCCACCAACGAGAGGAAAATCCATCAGGAGCTTAGGGAGAGGACAAAGGGGAAGTTCAAGAAGGTTTTGACAATCAAGGGGAACCATTCCTACTGGGTGTTTCCAGGAGACCCTGACTGTGAACCTGCTGATGAGGAGTTCATGGCCGGTGATGACAAGATTGACGTTGTTGACGGGAACGTGGCTATCATAGGGACAACCCTTTGGACTAATTCCTGCAAGTTCTCAGAAGTAAGAAGCATGAATGACTATAGGTACATTCCAACTTTTACTCCTGAGATGAAGCTTGCTAGGTTCAAGGATGAGTCAGAATGGCTTAGATGGAAGTACAATGACTACAAGGCCCAGGGAAAGAAGATTGTGATTGTCACACACCATAACCCAAGAGGCCCTAGAGTCCTTCCAGAGAATAGCCTAGAGCATGCTGAAGTCTACACTGCCTACTGGGTTGTGAACAATGAGTTGGACGACATCAAGCCTGACATTTGGATTTGCGGACATATCCATGAGAACCTAGACCAGGAGATTGACGGGGTTAGGTTCATTAGGCATCCAATCGGCTATAGGTGGGGAATCTATAGGATGCGGCCAGAGAAATTTCCAGAACACAAGAACATAATGGATTCATGGTACAACAAGGTAATCGAGATTGACTCTAATCCAACCATGGAGTCTGAGAACGCCTTTTATGCTAGATTGGCTGAACGAAACGCTGAACGTCAGGAAAAAAGCATGTATGACTAGGATGTATTGCAATGGGCTATATAAACAGCTTTGAGGGAGGGATAGCAAAGGAATTCATTCTTTATGGTAGGCACTGTGGAGAACTTAGAAAGTTCATCCGTAAGCCTAGAATGTATTCCATTTTCAATGGAAGGTCAGGCGGCGGTAGTACATATTCAGACATTTACCTTCCATTTGATATTTTTTCCGAAAACTACAGTGATTTCTGCGATGATGACTCTGATACAGTATGTGGAGAATTTAATCCTATTAGAACACCATATAACTTTAGAGACGGAGTATGGAGAGGGACTGAAATTTCCGATTCTGAACAACTAGTTAGATTTTTCAATGGAAGTTACCAATACAAATACCAAAACAAATCACGCGTGGCTAGGTACACAATGGAGCATTTTGATTTTTTGAATTATGACCATCACAAGGAAAACAACATGGATAGAGTAAACGATAGCAACAGCAAGTCATTCATTCCACTTGACATAGGGAAGTCATACATGAACGAGGTGGCCTCCTATTACGAGACACTATTCGGACACTTGCCAAATGAGTATTATGGCGTCGACTTTTCGGATAAGAATCTTATCCTTAACTTTGAAAAGACAATGAAGAATGTCGAGTCTAGTTTTTCAAAGGAGATAAAGCATAGGTTCATCTATAGGGGTTCTCCTGTTTCAAAGGGTTTAAGAAAGGCAAATTGGAAGAAGACCAGGCCCCTGGAGGCAAACTACATTCTTGATGGTGGCATTCTGATATACTTCTCGGAGCCTTTCAATGCCTTTATTTCAGTCTATGACAAGCCGGAGCAACTTGAGTCCATTTTTTCAGTCATCTCCACCAAGAAGGTTAGGAAGATTCCTGAAAAGCCAAGGTTCAAGCTACTTGTCCACAACAACTACGGGTTCGATTGCACCGAGTTCGACTTGAAGCACTTCGACATAGACATCAAGGCAAACTACAACGATGACCTTCCAGATGACAAGATTAGGAACTTCATCAATTCTGAAAACGAGGCTGGGCTGTGCATTCTTCACGGAAAGCCAGGGACTGGGAAGACATACTATATCAGGGACTTGATTAAGAATTGTGACATGGATTTCATCTACATGAACAAGGAATGTCTGAACTACATCAATGACTCTTCCTTTATCGCGTTCCTAATAACCCACAAGAACTCGGTGTTCATCATGGAGGACTGCGAGAATGTCCTTGCTGACAGAACCCAGTACAACAACACGATTAGCACCTTGTTGAATCTTTCTGATGGACTTTTAGGGGATTCCCTAAACAACAAGTTCATCTGCACATTCAATACCGACATATCGAACATTGATGATGCCCTCCTTAGGAAAGGTCGCATGAAAGTGTGCTATGAGTTCAAGTACCTTTCCCCTGAAAAGGCCAACTTCCTTGCTGAGAAACTCAACAAGAAGGACAGGTTCGACAAGGATGTTCCCCTGTGCGATGTCATGAACTCCGAGAACAACGGGAACGAGGCCATACCACCTAGGAAAAAAGTGGGAAAGATTGGGTTTTAGTCAAGTATATTATTCTTGCCATGAAGATAGATAGGGCCATAGAGATAATGAAGGTTGAAAGGGAGTGCGTCCTTCGCAATGACGATGGATTCAATTGTGACAGGGATTGCTCAAACTGCGACCTTCTAATGAAAACTTCAGACATCATTGAAGCCTATGATACAGTCATAGATACTCTTGGTGTTGTGAAAAAGAACAAGGTGACACCATGGAACAACATGGTTCTGTTGTTTGCATACATTCCAACAGGAATCTTCACCACTGCAGTGTGCCACCTTCTCGACAAAGGGAATCTTATTTGGGCAATTGTATTCTCCGTGATTTTGATTATGACACTTCCAATGTACACTGTAAGGAACTAAGCCATGTTTAAGAAATACGATGACGAAGTTGAATTTGACTGGAAACCAGCAAGTAGCATTTTGGCTTGCATGAAGATTCTTTTTCCGGATGGCCCATTCGCCATTCGCAAAGAGGACAATCAGGAGGAGACTGTAATAGAACTGTGCAAGGGATGCAAGTTCTTCATCTCGTCCTTTACTGATTATGATGGTTCAATCCATGGCTATTTGATGGTATATAGTCCTGGACGTTCCATGAGGGTCATGGGACTTACTGACTTCGATGAGAGGAAAACAGTATTTTGGAATGATGACAGGGAATGCTGGGAAGTTAGGGAAGGGCTTCCAGAACTTCCATTTTGACAAGGATTGCTGTAATGACTTTGGATGAGGCAATAGAACACTGTTGTGAAAAGGCAGCTGAACTCAAAAGTAGGGGATGTAGCGAATGTTCCCTAGACCACATGCAACTTGCTGAATGGCTAAGTGAGCTTAAAGCATGGAGGACATCCATGGAAAATGTCAAAAAGGCCATTGCTGAAAGAGACAAGTCAGAGTATAATATTTCAGGAGACAAGAGAAAATGATAACTGATGAAGACCACGCATTAAAGATATTGAAGCAATTTAGGGACAACTACGAGAATCCATCTGTAAAGTGTGTTTACACTAGGAACGAGATTCTTGAGTCCATGAACTTTCTTATCAACAAGGTTGAACATCCAGTAACAACTGACGAGAAGTGGCAATGGAAGGATGCGGAATACTAATGGAACAGATAGACATCAAGATAGAAGGAGTGAACCACCCAAGCCATTATGCCCATAGGTCAGGTCTAGACGCAATTGTATGGATTGACAGATACGGAATGGACTTCGAGACTGGGAATTGCTTCAAGTATCTGTTTAGGTGCGGATTGAAGCCTGGGGAGTCTGAAGCAAAGGATACTGAAAAGGCCAAGTGGTACTTCAGGCACGAATCCTACAAGGTCAAGAAAACCAGTTGTATGTTGACATGGCTTGAGGCCAAACGGCGCGTATATGACCGTCTAGCCATAGCTTTCGGGCCTCCTGGAAAGAAGGATGACGGTAGTGAGGACTGGACTAAGGGCGGTTGTGACATGCCAGATGCCATTGAAACCCTAAATGGCTTCATGGATGTCGAATATGACCCAGAGTATCAGATATAATATTCAAAGGAAAAGGAAAACGGATTATGATGCCAATAGAGAGAGACTTTCATAACGGAGTCAAGGATGTTCTTAGGAAGTGGGCATACGAGCCGGCCAACCCGGAGAACATGCAGGCAATTTTCGAGGAGACAAAGGAAGTTGCAAAAAGAGCAAATAGTGAAGTTGCCAAGACAAAAGAGCAGGTGACTTTCAGTATAGTCGATGTGGAGACAAAGGATAATGATGTAATTGTCCAAGCACACATTCAATTCAAAGATGGTGGAAAGTCATTCAAATATATCATTAGCGGAAAGGTTGAGGGGGAGGTTTATGAAAACAGTTGTGGCGAAGAAGTCCCATTCTAAGAAGGGAAGTAAAATACTATCAAAGGTTACTGTAAAGGATGAACCTCAGGTTGTTTCCCTTGCTGATGCTGTAAAGAAGAACGGAATCAAAATAACCAAGAAGGACATTTTGACAATTGATAGCATCCTCAATATTCTGGATGCAGGAACTCCGGAGGTTGTCCTGAGATTCTCAAAGGACAAGAACAGGGTTGATGTAACAGGGGACTACAAGTCTGTCAGCTGCACCAATGTCAAGGTCAAGAAGATTTCCAACAAGGGGAACATGTGCGATAGCATTGCTGACACCAAGCTGCACATTCAATGCAGCCATTGGATGTTCCCGTGCCCGGACTACAATTACGAGAACATCAAGAGGAACCTTGAGAAGTCCATTTGCGCAATCCTAGACATAGGAACGTGTGAAGTTGAGTCATTCCAGTCTGGGATAATCGAGTATTCTCCCATGGAGGAGAAGAAATGATTCAGATAGTGGCATTTATTCTAGGGATAGCCATTGTAGGTTACGCTGGACTTAAAGTGTCCTGCATGGTTGTGGAATGGTATGAGAGGAAGCTTGCTGAAGGTTTCCAACGAGTTGCCAATGCCATTCCTAGGGAAAGCAAGGAACAGGAGGACATGTAGGTAGTAGGAATAGCATTTGTTTTCATCTTTTTGATTTATTCGATATGGAATTTTTCACTATCCGGCCAAAAAGGCCGGATTTTTGCTTTTTGAAAAAATAAGTATATTATAAGTAGAAAGAAAGCAAATTATGTCAGAAGAAATTAACAACCAAGACAAGGTTCAGGCAATAGACAACAATTCTGTTCTAAACGCATTCAAGCAGGCTCTCGGAACTCAGGTTCTTAAAGTCTATGTAAACTCCCTTGAAAGGGAAGTGAACTTCAAGGAAGTTTCAGTTGTCGAGCAGAAGACTCTATCCAAGACAATGATTGCAAATGAGAAGAGGAGAGACATAATCTATGATGTCCAGTGTAGCCTAATCAACAGACTATGCCTTGAGGAGGGATTCGACATCTATAGGTTGACTGAGTTTGACAGAATCAGAATCCTAATGGAAATCTATCAGAGCAACTACTTCAAGAACGACATCACATACAAGTGTCCTGAATGCGGTACTGTGAACAAGTACCATCTAGACTTTGACAAGATAATAGCCAAGTTGAATGACTTTGACCTTTCGGACAGGGTGTACAATCTTGAGGACAAGTACAGGCACTACAACTTTACCTTGAACTATCCCTATGTTAGGAATGTCTCCAACTTCTACAAGGCATACAACAAGAAGTATGCCCACACAACGCAGAAGGAGCAGGAGGTTCTTGACAGCATGGGCAACATCGAGTATGTAAACCTGTTCATCAAGCAAATAGAGATGGTCAACAAGGATGACCCTTCCAACAGGCAAGTTGCTGACTTGACAATGATGAGCTACAATCAAATTGAACAGCTTATCTCAATCCTCCCCCAGAACATAATCTTCTCAGATGAAAATGGAGTAATCAAGTACATCACTTCAGAGTTCATCGAAAAGATTAACAAGGTGTTTAGCTATGAGAAGTGCGCTCAATGCGGAGCTGAGACTACTGAGGGCATCGGAGGAATAGGGGATTTTTTCTAGTTCTTAGGGTGATTGACCGGCACACCTATCTTTATCTCCTTGAGATTGAGACAATGCTGGTCATGAGGTATGGCATATCCCCTGGTCAGTTCTTCAAGGACATGTCAATGCAGGACCTGCAAATCTTCATCGACAACCTACAGGAAAAGGTTGAAGCTGAGAACAAGGAGATGGAGAAGGAGAACAGGGGCAACAAGCTTATGAAGAGCCTACTTGCCATCAGGGACATCCTAATTTTCATGTTCCCACTAGATAAAAGAAGGTAATTAAGGTTGGTGGAGTACCCACCAACCTTTTTTTTATGGCTTCTCTAAATCTAGATGAAATTCCTACAATGCCGGTTATAAAAATCGGAGACACCCTTAACATAGAAATTGTCAAGGGAAAGTTCGATTTGTCCTATAAGAGCGAATTGTCGAAGATGAACGGAATGTTCATGTCAAATTCTGAAATAGAGAGGTATCAGTCAATAATTGCAAATTGGACTCACGCCCTTGAGATGTGGGTATTTGGAGATGGAAAGGAATATCTGGGATTTGCTACAAAGGACATGCTAGACAGGAATTATCTTTATCTTTCTGAGTCCAACTACTATTACAAGAGACTTTTGACAGATGAGGTCATGGAGGCCCTGTGTTCAGAATATGCCAACAAGAAGATGCTCTCAGCTAGCATTGAGTATTGCAAGATGAAGGGCCAGTATACAGCAACAGAACTTGCAAATGTCCTTGCTCAGTTGGCAACAATATTAAAGTCAAAGTCAATAATGAACGACACCAACATTCAGACGAATTTCCTGGAGAACGAGAGCATTCTGAGTGCTGGAACTACAATAGGAGAGGGAGCAGCTGCCCTTTACCAGGCCCTTCTAGATGCCCTTGCAAAATTGGCAGAACTTGAATCCGGTGGTGAGGACATGACTTATGTCAATTTGCCAAAGCCAGCACAAGATGCAATAATGCAAATGGTTGTTGACTATAACGGGGGAAGAACTGATTGGGGAGAAGTTAAGTGCCCGATTTGTGATAAGCCGCGTCCAAATAGAAGTGATTGCTCAAAGCACATGTGCAAGTCACACAAGGATGACCCAAGGGTTGCGCAATATCTTTAGAAGGTAATTAAGATAGCAAGGTTTTAAGACATGGCAGTTCAACAGAATTTTACAAATATAAAAACTATTTCCCAGTTGCCAGTAATAGAGACTGACAACATGGCAGGTTGGGATTTGTTCGAGATTTCACATGGAGAGTCAAGCACTGTAAATGGAACTACAGTATTGAAGTACAATTCAAGGGCTGTAACTGTTAAAAATATTACAACATACTTTACACATGGTCTGATTGAAGAGCTTAAAAACAACTACAACTTTCCAACAACCCCAGGTCATGAAGAATCTTTCTCAAGCATAACCCTTGAACCAACATTTGACTTTGCAGCTGCCAAAAAGGTATATGACACCTTTTTATTTCTTGAAAGCAACGAAACCAACAATCTGACATGTCCTTGCAGGGGATTGATAGACTTTAAGAAAAATCCAATCATTACTGATGCAGAACCATGGGGTAACTTTGGTTCAACATACAATTCCTATGTCATGAACCTTGAGAAGACAAAGGGGTTGATGGATAGTTCCTCCCCGATGTTCATAGACAAGAATAGTAGATTCTCTTCCGAACTATTCAATGTCGAGAACAATCTAAGGGATGAAGAGACAAATCCACTTGGGATTGAAGACGAGAAACACAATAGGTACATCTTTAGGATAACCAACTATAGGTCAGATACATGGAAAGCCACCCATTCAGGAATCTTCACTTGTTGGGGATGGGTTGACATGCACACGGACGCACAACCCGGAAACAACTGCGAAGCCTGGGTTGCCCTCGAAGGACTGATAAATGACAAATGGAGCATTCTCCAAGTTCAGCCTTTTGACAAGCACAATGGCGAGACAATTTCCTATGTTGGGTTTACCTTCCCCGTCCATGAGGGTCTTGTAATGAGGATAACAACTGGCTTTAGGGTCGGTTCCAACTCAGGAAAGTATCAACAAAAGAACGGCTCTCTTGCAAACCATGTTGCAAATTGCTTTGTTGGAGGAATCTACTATTCCCCAATGGTGGAACAGACAAAGGCAGCAGACACTTCAAGGGAGGTAACGTTGCCAAAGGGATTCGACTTCCATGAGGAAAGGCTTGATGAGTCCAAGAAGAGCACTGTTGCTGAGCTAAAGGAAAAACTCAACAAGGTCATCGACAAGTTGAATGAGATTGCCGGAACCAATATAAGTGTAGATGACTTATAGATGGGCATATAATATAATGTGTCCAAAAAGTTCTATACATCCGATTGGCATCTTAATTCAGAGATTGTTAGAAGACACCGTCCGTTTCCAACCGTCGACAATATGAACAAGGTGCTTGTTTCTGCCTGCAATTACTTTGCAGGTAGCGATGACATTGTAATCCATGTTGGTGACTTTCTAATCTATGGCAAGGACAGGGACACCATCACCCCTAAAATAAACCAGAACGAATTCATCTCCCAAATAAAGGCAACCTTCGTGAACATAGAGGGAAACCATGATGACCATAACAAGGTCAAGTCAATAGGGAGTTATCTTAGGACAACTCTAGGCCCATTTACTGATGTTAGTGTCTCCCATTTCCCATCCTACGATGAGCAGGCAAAGGGACAGTTCAGGGAGGGGGACATACATATATGCGGACATGTCCATGGGCTATGGAAGCATTACATCGACTTGAAGAACAATGTCATAAACATAAATGTTGGTGTTGATGTGTGGAACTTCAAGCCTGTTAGCGAGGATGTCCTAGTTTCCTACATAAGAAAATTGATGCAGGATATAGAGAAAAGAGGACAGTTGAAAAGATAGGCTAGTCTAAGATATACTATGTTTAGTAAACTAGTTTATCAAAATGCAACAGGTAAAATTCAACAATGTATTCTTCCCATCAGATCTAAACGGGTGCGGTGCCTGGAGAGGAGTATTCCCAATTCAGATTATCTGGTCATTGGGTCAGGAGACAGGAACAGACATTTCAATCATGCCTACACCAACTGCTGACAAGCAGTTCTATCAGCTGATGAACTCTGTCATGGTTCAAAGGTTGGTCGATGATAATCAGCTTAGGTTTTTCGAGGGTCTTCTAAAGCCAGCTTCTGAAGCGTTCAATTGCTGGATAATCTACAACATCGACGATGCCATGCACTACAAGGACATCGTTAAGTTCAATAGGGGAAGAAAGGCATTCCTAGGGGAGAAGAACCAGGAGAACATCAAGAAGATGTTGAATGAGTCAGATTTCGTCCTAGTGACAACTGACTACATCAAGAACTACTATCACGAGAGATACGGGGTTCCCCTAGAGAACATCATTGCAATTCCAAACTACATTCCTCGCTGGTGGATGGGAAGGTACTATGACCCCGAGAAGGGAATGGCTACCTTCAGGAAGAACAAGAAACGCCCAAGAGTGGGATTCATATCATCTCTTAGCCACTTCAACCTAGATGGAATTAGGGAAGACAAGACTGGGTCAGTGGTGTGGCCTGAAGAAGACCCCAAGACCCATGTTCCAATCAAGGACGAGAATGGAAAACTTGTCTGGAAGAATGAAAGGGGGGAGCCTGTTGACATAAACGAGTGCGAGATTGTCAAGGATGATCTAGACCTAATCATTTCAACCATAGAGAGGACTGTTGATGAGGTTCAATGGGTGTTCTTCGGGTATACTCCTGCGAGGTTGAAGCCATACATTGAGAGTGGGAAGATTGAGTGCCATGGTGGAGTTCCGATAATCAACTATCCCATGAAGTTAGCCAACCTAGACCTTAGCCTAATAGTTGCCCCTGTCATAGACTGCGTGTTCAATCGCTGCAAGTCCAACATCAAGTACCTTGAGGCTGCTGCAATGGGAATACCCCTGTTCGCAAGCGACATTCCAACATACTCGAACTACATGCCGAAGAACCAGTTGTTCAAGGATGCTGATGACCTATATGACAAGATAATGAAGTTCAAAACAGGGTCGGTTGGAATATACGAATCCATGGTGAAGTCTCAGTGGAAGTTTCTGAATAGCAAGCATGAGGAGTGTGGAATCAAGTCCCCCAACTGGTGGATGGAGGACAACATCGGAGTGTGGATGAAGCTTTTCAACATGAGGAAGAAGGGTGTGACAATTAGCATGTCCAGGTTCCTGGATGTGTCTAGGATGATGTCTCATGGTGACACTGAGCATCCATTCTACGAGGACAAGGAAAACGAGCTACTCCTAACTCTCTAGAAAGGAATATTTTATGTTAAACAAGAAACACAATTTTGCAATAATTCACAGGACAAATGACCTTGAGTTCACCAACAAGCTAGGTGACAAGCTATTGTCAATAACAAAGACAATTGGAAACTCCCAGCTCTTTGTCTTCCATGTCAAGGGAGTCAAGATGCCTGAAAACAACATCTCAGACATAACCTATGTTGAACTTCCTGAAGACATCAATGGAAAGGAAGTTCCAAAGATAATGAACCATGTCTTTAGATACTTCAAGGTCGAACACGTTTCAGAGGGAATGCTGTATGTCTTCGATGAGAAGGTGGAGGTTGTCGATGAGAAGAAGTTCATTACATTTATTCCAGCAATAGAGAACATGATGGACTTGATGGGTCATAGGCTATGGTTAAACACCTCCTGTGACGAGTGCAACTATAACTTTGACAAATTTGATGGAAGATGCGTTTTCAAAATCGACATCCCTGAATTTGGAAAGATTTTTGGAAATGACATAATCTTTGCAAGCAACGCCAACTTCGACTTTAGCATCTATGACCTAGACAGCATAGACATTTCAGAAATGCTTCTAGATGAGCAGTTCACCATCGGAATGTTTTTCATCCTATCGTTCCTAGCCAAGAGAAGGAACTCTATTCCTGGATGCTTCATGAACCTATACCCAACAGTTCCGCAGGAACTAGGCGTCATGAAGTTCAGGGAAATCAAGGAGGAAAAGGAAATGGAGATGGAGGGGGGAGAACAGGAGTTCAAGAGACAGCAAATGATTTTCAATGAAATGAAACTAGACACCTCCCCGACAATCAAGGTCGAGTATGCTGGGGCCTTCCTGTGCAATAGGTATCTAAAGAGACTTGAGGGAATAGACCCAGAGGCTGCCCATAGGATAATCTCAGGATTCAACAAGATTGAAGAAGAAGAGTCTGGAGAAGAGGAAAAATAGAATGGTTAGGTTCGATAGGAAGGTAAAGTGCGGGGCTGACTATGTTGCCCTGAGGACAATAGACAATGGCAGGGAAATGGACTATGGGGGAATCCTAATCTCCCAGTCCGCCTTTTCCAATGACAAGCTTGGTTTTTATCAGGTCATTGACATAGGGGAGTGTGCTGAGAAGGAGTACGATGTCCATGTCGGTGACTATGTTCTTGCTGACAGACTTGCAATCTACTATAGGAGTGAGCCTGTTGGAATAATGAAGTGCAACTCAGTAATTGTCAAGACCAACAAGGACAGAAGCGAATACTATCCCCTCCTAAACATGTGCTTTGTAGAGCCTAGGGACAGGGGGCAGACTGAACTTGATGACGGGATAATAGTTCAGTCAAGCAAGGAGGTTCTTAGAATAGGGACTATTACAGCAAAGAACATGGCCCCAGATGTCATCTTCCCGTTTGAGGTTGGGGATACTGTCCTAATGCCTGAGTCAGACGATTTTGTCTCGTTCGGTGAGAAGAAGTTCCACATCTACAAGCACGAAAAGGTTCTTTGCAAGGTTCTGGAGGACTAATGAGGTATTTCCCCAGGAGATGCTCTGTCATTTGTAGGAAGATTGAGAGTTCTGACCTACGAATGTCCCTTGAGGATGGTGTCGAGTTCGCTGAGGAGGGAGTTGATGTCTATGAGATTCTAGACTTCTCCCTCCTAGGATTCGACAAGCCTTTTCCATTTTCAAGGGGGGACAAGGTTATATGTTCAGCAGTAGGTAGGAGGGTGAATGGGACAAAGGACATTTTCTCGATGAACCCTGAGTATGTTGCTGCAAAAATACTGGTATAATATTACATGGAAAAAATTTCTACAATCAAGGTAAAGAAACTTAGGAATGTCAAACTTCCCAATAGGGCGCATCCAAATGACGCCGGGATTGACTTCTTCGTTCCTGATGACCACCCCACAATTGTTCTATGGCCAGGTGACAGTTGTCTGATTAGCGGTGGACTGAAAGTCAATGTTCCTGAAGGATATGCCCTTATATTCTTCAACAAGTCTGGAATCGCTGCCAAGAGGAATCTTGTTCTTGGAAGCTGTGTTGTCGATAGCGGATACGAGGGTGAGCTGATGTACAACCTGCACAACATAGGCCAGGTGGCTCAGGAGATAAGAGGAGGGGAGAAGATTGTCCAAGGAATACTTCTTCCAATTCAAACTCCAGAGGTTGTTGAGTTTGGGTCAGACGAGGAACTATTCGGAAAGGATAGGTCTGAAAGAGGAGAAGGTGGATTCGGGTCTACAGGGGGAATGTAAAATGTCCAAGCCTCATAATTTGATAGTCACCAACAACGGACACTTGGCTGAGGGAAAGAAGCTGGTGTCCCTATTGAATAGAAACAACGAGTACATTGTCTGCGATGTCTCCATGAACGATGAGATAAATAGGAACCAGAACATCTGGCAGTACATCTCCCCATTCAACCTAATGCTTTTCGACCTCCTTGAGAAGGTCGAGTTGTGCAACAAGATAAAGAAGCCCCTGTTGATATATTCGTTCCCAGAACGCCCAGAAATAATTACTGAATACTTGCAGCCAGCTTTTAGATTCTTCGAGTACTGTTATCTATGTTCATTCATTCATCCTTTCGGCTTTGTAAATGTCGAAGTAGTTCCGGATAATGGTACTCCACTTTCTAAATTGTCGAAGGACTTTCCCACTGTTCAGTTCAACCCAGGGAAGAAGTTCCTAGTTGACCTTGTTGATGACGTAGAGAAAGCCTATCAGGAGTCCTATGATGACAAGTTCATATCCATGCTAAATGTCTTCAATAGCTATGGATTCTACATGTCGATGAAGAACTCCCCTGATGAAATTGTCAAGGTGTCTTCCGGGACTGCATCCCTTCCAATCCTCCCCCATGAGTACATAAAGATTCTCTATGAGAAGTTTAGGGCCATGGAAGAGGATGGTGATAGCATAGACACCATAATAGGAAAGCTTGAGAAGGTTGCCTTTGTTAGGGCATACACTCCTGTCTCTGCCTTGCTAAAGAAGTTTGACAAAGAGGATGGCAAGTAATGCCTGGTGAGTCTCGCTCTAGGAATCCTGATGGAATAGAGATTGTCTTTACTGAGGCTGACCACAAGTATGCCTCCATAATCAATGGCAAGGAGCTTGTCTACACTTCAGGGACAACCCTTGTCTCCCAGTACTTCAAGAAGTTCGATGTCGAGAAGTTCGCCCCCCTTACAGCGAAGAAGCTGAACATGTCCACCGAGGAAGTCAAGGAGATGTGGAAGAAGAAGGGAGATGATTCGTCTAGGTTCGGGACAAGATGCCATGAGTTTTGCGAGGACATTCTCCTAGGAAGGGAACCTAGGAACACTCCTGAGAACGTTAGGGAGGAGTCAACCTTCAAGTTTACAAAGCCGTTTGTCGAGGCAGTGGCTAGGAAGTACAAGGTTGTATCCCCTGAGATGGTTGTATTCGACCCAAAGATAGGGATTGCTGGGACAATAGACCTGTTCGCTAGGTCAAGGACTCAGCCAGACCTCTACTTCATTTTTGATTGGAAGACTAACGAGAAACTGGATAGGGACAACAAGTATGGGGATACTGGTATGTGGCCCATTTGCCATTTTCCAGACTCCCCCTATCATCACTATACCCTTCAGTTGAACCTATATGAGTACATTCTAAAGTACGGTGGCTACATTCCTAGGAATAGCATTGTCAAGAAAGCGTTGTTCTGGATTGGCCCTAGGAAGCCAGAGGCAATTGTCATCGAAGATGCCCAAATTGAGATTAGGGACATTCTAATAGACTTTCTTTCCAAAAGGGATTCAAATACTGGTAATTAATTCTTGAATCTATATTAAAGGGAAGAAATGAATAGCAAATTTGATCAGATTGTAAACAAGGCCATTGCTGAACATGGAAAGCTTGAAGTGACTTTTATAAGAGTTACTGATGGCGGGGAAAGAACTGTAGAGTATTCCACCTATGCTGACTTCAACTATCAATACCATGTTAGCAAGATAGTTGGAAAAGCGACTCTTGTTAAGATTGAGAGGATAACACACGATAGGGTATTTGCCAAGAATGTAAAGTATGTTGGGGCATATTTCATTTTCCCTGAGAAAATCGTAGGAGACAATGTTTCGGCTTCCAACACCTATGACCCCCTAAAGGTTTTAACCGCTGACAATGGTGAAAAGTGGCATATTCGTAGCCTATATGTTCAGCAAATCCTTGAGATTAAGTACAATGGCACTTCTGTTTTCAAGAATTCAGGAGTCTTTGACTTTAGCATCATAGGGGATGACGGCAAGGAATACACTACAGTACCCTATGCGCAAGTACTGGCCGCGGAGGAAAAGCAGAAGCAAAGGGACGCAGAAGATGCTAGAAGAAGGGGAAATGCCATGCTGGCCAAGAAGTGGAGAGACAGATTCATCAAGGCAACTACTGACAAAGCAGAGGAAGAGGCTCTCAGGGCTGAGGGCCTAAGACCAATATCATTACATGCTGATGGAAGTGTTCATTTCTACCATCTAGGATGGATAAACGGATGGGGATATGACCCAGAGGAATGGGGTCGCAGGTGGGCAATTCAAACACTCCACAACAGAGAGTGCAAGGAACACCCAGATGACCATCAGATGTACAATAGGGAAGACTATTGGCATCAGACACATGGATTCAATGACTATTGCTGCACATGCGGATACGGATGGGCTGTTGACTCCTCTGACTAAAAATTCCAATATAGGTTACTGCCTCCCTTGTGGGGGGCAGTTTTTGTTTTTGAACATAAGTAATTAAATTTGTATGTATTCACAGCTTACAGATTTCACTACTTTGCCAATCAAGAAGTTGAATGACCCTCCTGAAAAAGTCTCCCATGAGGAGTTCAAAAGGAGGTTGAAGGAGATTGTCAAGTGCAAGTCTGACATTGTATATTTCGCTGAACACTACTTCCATGTTGTTACTTCGATGGTTGCTGAGGACGGAACTGAGAAGGGGACAAGGACTGAGCTAATCAAGCTATATGGAAAGCAGAGGGAACTTCTAAGGTCAATGGTTGACAACAAGAGGCTAATAGCCCTTGCTGCTAGACAATCTGGAAAGACAACAACTTATACAATCTTTTGTCTTTGGCTAACCCTGTTCCACCCTGAGAAGAAGGTTCTCCTATGCGCCAACCAACTTGCAACAGCAATTCAGGTCATGGACAGGATTAGGCTTGCCTATGAAGACCTGCCGTACTTCCTCAAGGCCCCAGTCCTAGTCTACAACAAGGCTGAGATAACTTTTTGCAACCAGTCCTCCATAAGGGCATTCTCAACATCATCGTCCTCTGCCCGTGGTTTCTCAGCCAACGTCCTAATAGTTGATGAGGCCGCTTTCATCCCAAAGGGGATAATGGATGACTTCTTCGCAGCAGTCATGCCAATTATCTCATCAGACCCAAATTCAAAGGTCATTCTTGTTTCAACTCCGAACGGAACTTCAGGGATATTCTATGACCTATGGATGAAAGCCACTGACAAGGTTCAGACTTCTGTATGGACTCCTTTCAAGATAGACTGGTGGGATGTACCTGGAAGAGACGAGGATTGGAAGATTCAGCAAATAGCGACTTCTGGAGAGGACAAGTTTAGACAAGAATTTGGAAACGAGTTCATAGCAGGCTCCTCAGTCTACAAGCTAATCCCCGATGACCAGATAGAGATGTTCAAGAAGCAGTTGTCTATTTGGAGGAGGGACAAGATAAACGAGCCTCAGACAATTCAGATAGTTTCTGAAACAGGGGACAAGGTTTTCCAATTCAAGATGTGGAAGGCGTTCGACAAGTCTAGGACTTATCTTGCCTCAGGAGACGTTGCTGAGGGTACTGGAGGGGACTTCTCTGTTCTCTACATTTGGGATATAACTGACACCTCTAGGATTGAGATGTGCGCAAAGTTCGCTGACAATAGGACAAATGCTGTCGAGTTCGCGTATGTGTGCAACAAGATTCTGTCCCTATATGGTGAGCCTTATTTCGCCTGCGAGAGCAACGGAGTAGGGTCAGCGTTCCTAGACTTGTTTAGGTTGACATACGAGTACACCAACCTAGTGCAGGAGTCAAAGGAGAACACCTATGGCATAAGAAGCCATGTTCAGCTCAAAATCAAGGCATGTCTCTGGCTCAACGAGATGTTCACCACTCCAGAAATCGGATGGATTCTCTATGATTCAGACTTGGTTGACGAGATGGGGACATTCGTTAGGTCAGAGGGAAAGTTCCATGTTAGGTATGCAGCTGCCAAGGGAGCGCATGATGATTTGATAATGAGTCTTTGCTGGTGCGCGTTCATCCTTCAGCCAGACATTGTTGAAAGATACTTTGATGTTAGGGACACGGTGAAGACAGCCTTGAACAAGGTTCTTCCAAGGATTATAGCCCCCTATGAAGGATATTCCAAGACAACAATAGCAGCAATAGAGGGAAATCCGATTTACAAGAAGTTCAAGGAAAAGGCACAGGAGCTTGTCCCCCCCTCATTCTCAGTCTTCATGAAGTCCAAGAAGGACAAGGTTGATGAGAAGCTTGCTGAAATCGAAAGGGAGAAGGAGAAGAAGGCTGAGCTAGAAAAGGCAAAGATGGATGACGCTGAAAGGCTAAAGAAGATTGCCTCCCAGCAATTCCCGTTCAAGAGGCCAGTTCCTTCTGATTACACACCGATGACAGAAAGTGTCATTACAGAGTCAGATGATTCTGAGGAGCATAGTCCGTTTTTTGTGTCAACATCTTCAGGGTGGCTTGATTCTGACTTTGAGGGGCCTAATTGGTGATATACTTTTCCATGACGAACAAGAAGAAGACAACTAGGAAACAGGAAGAGGAAGAAGAGGAACTATTCCCAGAAATTCCTCAGGAGAAGCCAGAAGAGGATGATGAACAGGCTCCTCTAAAGAAAACAGGGAAGTACAAAAACGCCATGCTTTTCGAGTATTTGTCCAACATCCTAATGGAGAAGTCAGCAAAGAAGTACCAGTACCATGTCGATGATGTGGAGTTCAACTCATCGTTTACCGGGTACATGGTAATCAAGTATTTGTCCATGCACACCAAGCCAGAGGTTAGGAATGTGATTTTCCTAAACCAGATTGCCTTGGACAGGATGACTGGAAGGAATTTGTACTGGTTCCTACTAAACATGATTCCTAGACAGTCGAGTTCATTTATAAAGTACATAAAGCCAAGGGAAGCCAAAGGAAAGAAATAGAATGTTAGATATAACTAAGTTGGCTGAGTCCAAAAAGGAGGAGTCGAATATCCTGGACATGAAAGCCAAGGTAAAGAGCTTTGCCATAAACTACATATTCGCCATTAGAAAGATAAGCCCCATGCTAAAGTGGAGTAGGGAAAGCTTTAGCAAGGCCGAGAGCATGATGATGGCTGGATACATAAACGATGTCAACAAGCAGGCGATGGAAGTCCTATTCAATCTAATGTCTCTGGTGGAACCTATTTCAGGGGAGTTGATAAAGGACGAGATTTCGTATGCTGAAAGCGTGGATAGGGCCATTAGGGATGGTGACTTTGGAGGAACGATTGACAAGAACAGGAAAAAGGAAAAGTCAGAGAAGAAGGATGACACCCCAACATTTACAGTTCCAGTTGACAAGGACTATACCAATGAGCCAGAGAGCGGAGGCAAGCCTAGGAACATAATAAAGAAGATGTTCACTGAGTTCATGGAGGGGTTGAAGACAGGAATGGATGATGGCAAGGAAGTTGGGGAAGAAGAAGACAAGCAAGAAAAGAAGCCTAGGAATCCAAGACGCAAGAAGGGGGACGATGGAAAGTCCCCGAACAGTTGATATATTATCCTCCAACAAGGAGAAACAACATGGCAGATTATTCAGATAGGACACTGTGCGTCATTGACGGGACTTACATGATGTACTACACCATCTTCGCCACCCAGAGGAAGTTCGAGTCCCTTTATCCAGACGATGCTAGGATTCTATTCCCAGACCCCGAGACAGTAGACCAGGAGAACTTGCCGTCTCCGACCGTCTCCCCGCAGTATCTAAGGGTTCTAAAGGAAACATTCATAGACAAGTGCAACGGCATAGAATCGGTGCTTAGAAACAATTTCCAGGACATCCTAGACGATAGCGAGGTGGACTTCATATTCGCCCTTGATTCAGGCCTAAAACACTCCTTTAGGAAGGAGAAGTTCCCTGAATACAAGGCCCAGAGAAAGCTAATCAAGCGTTCGTACAACGTGTTCGCTGTAAAGGACTACATCGAGAAGGTTCTATTCCCTGACCTGGACATCCATGGAATCTACGGATACAACCTAGTTAGGGTTGACGGGGCTGAGGCTGATGATGTCATAGCATGCGTCATGATGGGGTTCACTGAATATAGGACTAGGATTCTATTTGCAAGTGACCATGACTTCTGCCAGCTTGAGGGTGTGAGACAGTTCGACTTGTCTGGCAAGGAGGTCATTCCGACCATAACTAGGTCTAAGGGGAAGATAACCCTTACCCCGAAGGAGGCCAAGATGGTAAAGATTATCTCTGGGGATAGCTCTGACAACATCCCAGCGATAAAGAATGGAATAGGAAAGGTTAGGGCCTATGACCTAATTCATAACAAGGACAAGTTGAAGGAGTTCCTAGTCAAGAATCAAGATGCAGCAAAGCAGTATATTCTAAATAGGACTTTGGTTGACTTTGGAATGATTCCAGATGACCTTAGGAAGACTGTGGTCGAGTCAGTTGGAAAGTTCCTAGACAAGAGCCTATACGAGAAGTCAACTCTTAGGAACGCTCTTGACAGTCAGCCAGTGATGACAATTTAACAAAGAGGTAAACATGGACAAAGAAGAAGAAGTAAAAGACATCGAAAAGAAGGAAGAGCCTACCCTTGACCATATTCTGTCTGGAATATCAATCGGGGCTCAGATGTACAACATCATTAGGAAGTGCGGGATAAACATAAACCCTGGAATCTTCAAGGACTTCGAGCATAGGTCAGTGAAGTTCATCTTCGACACTGCTGGAATCAAGCCAGACGAGGGCAAGGAGGACGAGGTATACACATTCGACACCTTTGTTCGCTCCTACTTTGAGTCCGTGGCCGTGATGCAGTACATGTTCGCCGAAAACAAGAGACTTGTCGAGAAGCTGAAGGAAGCTGGAATCGAGGTCAAGGACGTGGAAGACGAGGAACCTACCAATGCCTGATTATTGTCCTAGGATATTCACTGTGGACTTCGGAGACATTCTAAACAGATGTCTCCTAATGTTTTTCAATGACTACAACTCACAGTTCACAAGGTA
>JAEEGL011574530.1_pt1 | contig 25374 bp, 21 predicted proteins | sample 9134231 | NCBI WGS metagenome assembly JAEEGL01 (sample SAMN16246548, study PRJNA631951) | gut metagenome | biome: gut microbiome; feature: rumen; material: fiber-attached | host: Bos | place: Iran: Karaj | collected 2018-10
AGGCTTTTTATTGGCAGATAATCAAATAATCTGTTGTAGAATAAACGTCCTCTTAAATAATCTTCCTTGACTGTAGGCATAATGCAGGGGAATTTTTCAGCCTGTAAGCTTTCATTCGTCATATTTTAACTTATCTCCATATTTGATTATTATATTTTAATAAAAATACGAAATAATGAATATAATTTATTATAATATTAATTGTAAGTGCAAGACAATATCAAGGAGTTTGAATAGTGGGAAAGTCATCGAAGGAAGTATTGGAAAAACTGATAAAAACTATCAAAACAGATAATTCAGTATGCTGGCAGGTACCAGTAGATGATGTTATTTATCTTGTTACTGGTCTATTAGCTGATTGTCAGCTTATCATTTCGAGTGATGAGTTTTGTGAATTGGAAGCTAGAATAAATTATATTCAGGATAAGCTAAAAAGTGCTACTTCTGAAAAGAACAGTGTGAAGTTTATTGAATTTTTAAATAGGGCATTGGAGATAATTGAAGAGCTTCCTGATGAAAAAAGCATATGTGAAATAAATTATGGTATTTGCAGAGAGCATTATATGAACGGGAATACTATAGCAATAATAGGAGATTCCCATGTGAATTTTTTTAGTGGTAATGAGACACTTAGGTTTATTTCAATTGGAAATGATATAAATTATTGTCCACAGGTTCTGATGCAATATCCTTTTACATGTTTTCATTTAGGATCGTGCCTTGCTTATAACTGCTGTAAAGAAGGTACCCAAAATGAATTTTTTGAAAAAATGAATTATCTTATGAAGGATTTTCTGGTTCCTGGATCAAAAGTAGTTTTGTCTTTGGGAGAGATTGATTTAAGATGTCATGTCTTTAAACAAACTGTAAAACAGAAGTGTTCTTATGAACGGATAGTCACAGGGATTTTAGATAATTATTTTAATGAAGTTGACTATATTTTGGAAAAAGGATTTGAGGTTTACTTGTGGGGACCTATTGCAACGCAAAAAAATGACTGCCCAATTGGCACATATTTCCCAAGAGTTGGCAGTGAAACAGAGAGAAATATGGCAACGAGCTTTTTTACCATAGAAGCAGAAAAAAGGTGTAAAGACAGAGATATACCATTTATGAGTATTTTTAATAGCATGGTATCTTCATCATTTGAGACAGATGGACACTATATTAGTAGTGACAAGTGTCATTTAAGTCAATGTGCTTTAAATATAGCCAGAAGTGAATGGTTGGATAAAAAGCTGATTTAGTATACAGGAGAGAGGTAATGATTGATACATTGGTTGTTATAACTCCAAAAGACTTTCAAAGACTTATTTCGCTATATCCGAGGTTGATGGACAACATTAAATTCGGGAATGTATTTTTTGTTGGTGCGGAAGGCATAGATGAGATGATTCATGCATCTTGCGGGAAACTGGCAGGAGCAGGATTTGTGGACGAGAATTCATTGATACCATTTGATGAAGTTCACCTTGTGATGCAGAAAAAATTAAAAAATATATTGGCAGGGCGGGAACTTCCAAGAGGAATTACGGGGTGGTATTACCAGCAATTCCTAAAAATGCAGTATTCGCTTGTTTGCCAAAATGAATACTACATGGTCTGGGATGGAGATACAATTCCATGTAAAGAAGTAAGCATGTTTCATGAGGAGTCGGGAAAGCCATATTTTGATATTAAGCATGAACATCACCCGGAGTATTTTGAGACTATGGGAACTATTCTTCCGGGATTTCATAAGGTTATAGGAAAGTCTTTTATTTCAGAGCATATGCTTATTAAAGCAGAGTATATGCGTGAGCTGATCACTGCAATAGAGAGTAATTCTGAAATAGAGGGTAATAAATTCTGGGAGAAAATTATAAATGCGATTCCGGAAGACAAAATACAGGATTCATCGTTTAGTGAATTTGAAACCTATGGGACATTTGTGGCCATAAAGCATTCCAGCGCTTATAAACTCCGGGAATGGCATTCATTTAGACAAGGTGGGAATTTCTATTCTGTTGACACCATATCAGACAGAGATTTCAACTGGCTGGCCAAGGACTTTGATGCTATCTCCTTTGAAAAGGGCCACACCGTAAGGGAGGATAACAAAAATCTATTCGATAACCCCTACTATCAGGAAAAATTAACTCCAAAGCAGATGTTACAGGCAGCGCAGATGGAGTACACAGATGGCTATAAAGAAGTGTGGGGGGACGAAGATGCAAATGCAAATTATAGCACCGGATCCTATAATGCTGCTGAAGAGATAATAGCTGAAGACAGATTAAAATATCTGACCGGGGATACATATAAAGTTTATGAAAAACTTGGTGATAAGCTTGTGATATCAAATTGTAATCAGGCTTTTTTGTGTTATGAAAATGCAGAATATCTGTGCGATGATTCTGAGGCAAAGAAAAGAATATCCCAAAAAAAGGCAGATCTTTTGGATAAAGGTACTGTTACGGTAAATAAGGCGGCAATAATAATACTGTCATATAACAACAAATATATTATTCAGAGATGCATTGAGAGTATATACAATAACTGCAATCCTGAAAGCTATTTGCTTATCATTCTTGATAACGGTTCCGGCGATGGTACAGAAAAATGGCTATCTGCCTGGGGAGAAAAGGATGATAAAGCTATCGTTGTTATGAACAATGAGAATCTAGGTTTTTCAGGTGGTAATAACGCGGCTTATCAATATGTTCCGGAAGGATATGATCCGTTCTTTTTGAACAATGATACGAGAGTTCCGGCAAACGCTTTGTTTTGGATGAGGATGGCTCTCTATGAATCAGATGATATAGGCGGCGTTGGCGCTGTTCAGAATTATGCGTTTGAAGATCAAAAGACATATGTGAAGTTTGACAGGCCGGAATTATATATGGAGTATGGAGCTCAAAATAACATATATATGGAATACCCATGTGAAGAACAAAGCAAACTATGCGGCTTTGCGATGCTTATAAGAAAAAATGCATTTGAAATTACAGGCGGTTTTGATGAAGAATTTAATCCCGGGTATGTAGAAGATGACGATATAAGTCTTAACATCAGATCCCATGGCTATAGGCTGGTAATATGTCACAATGCATTTATTTATCACGCAGGGAGTCAGAGCTTTGCAAAAAGAGATGACACAAAAGAGTTGTTTGCCAAGCACCGAGAGATAGTAGTAAAAAAATGGGGATTTGACAGCACAATATATGCATCTATGAGTCCAAACGAATATGACTTTATAAGAAGTCTGGAAGAAAGATATACGAAAGAAAGAGTCTTTTCTCTTGTTCATATTGGAGCAGGATGTGGAAATATGCTTGGACATATTCATTATTTATATCCAAAAGCAATACTGGCAGGAGTTGAGGAGAATGACGCTGCAAGGAATTTTGCAATATCAAATCTTAATATTTGCAAGTGTGTCGAAGAACTTCCGATGAAAGTCGAGGAGTATGACATCATAGCTAAAGGGCTTGGTTGATGGAAAAGATGAGATTAAATAATTATGGATTGGGATGATTTTATTTACTATTTTAATGAAAAGTATAAAGTAGGAGAACAGTTATACAATACACTAAGGACTAAACGGCCAAGTGACACGGATATCATTATTTCACCAATGCAGCTTGGAGATACTGTATGGCTATCGGCATATGCCGAAGCGTACAGGCAAAAGAATAATTGCAGGCTTTTATATGTTGTAAAAAAATCTCAGGAAAGAATTCCTCATATGTATGAAGCTGTTGATATGGTTCTTGGTATTGAACCCGTAGAAATGGAGGCTCTTAGCTTATTTATAGTTAGAAACAAGCTATGGAATAGTAACCATATCTTATATGCCAATCATCATGGGAATGTAATCGTTGGGGCAGATGGATACGCAATTTCTATGAATATTGACGAATACGAAAATATTGAGGCTGAACGTTGCTCGTTACTTGGATTAGATGAAGTAGCATTGCCTTCCATGATGAAGAAGACGCCGAATTTATATGACGAAGCAATGGCAAAGAAATTTGCAAATTCTGTTATGCTAATGCCGTCTGCAAATTCATGTAAAGCTATTGATATTAGTTTTTGGACGAAATTAGCCGAATACATAAAAGAGGATAAAGGATATAAGGTTTTTACGAATTACAACGGGCTTGACTGTGAAATGATGATTTCGGGGACGGAACCTGTATCAAGTACATTTGATGAGCTTTGTGAAATGTCAAAATATATAGATATGTTTATTGGACTTAGAAGTGGAATCTGTGATTACCTTGCTGCTTGTGGGGCAAGGCTTGCAGTTATATATTCTCAGGACTGGATATTCACAGGAGATAGATATAAGTTTTGGCTAAGCCCACATAATCTTGGAACCGGTTTAGTGAAAGATTTTGCTTATGAATCGGAAAAAGAAACTGAGATAATCAGCGAATTGGGAGCGCTTATAAAATAAAGTCCGGAGGGAACGCGTATGCTGGATCAGCAGTTTGAAAAAACTATGTTGACGTTTAGTACTATTTATTCCAAAGGTCAGGAGATATATGCTGCACTTGAAGATAACAGGGAAGAGGGCATGGATATATTATATTGTCCGGCGCATATTGGAGATACTTTGTGGATATGTGTTTTTGCTGATGCATATAAAAAGGTTCATGGATGCAGTAAGCTTTTATTTGTCGTTCCTCAGTCGCAGACGGAACTTATTAAACTATTTCCATCAATTGATGATACTTTTGGTCTTTCTAAGGACGAAAGCCAGGCACTTGAGGTTTATATTGGATTTAACAAGTTTTGGTGCAATTCTCATATAAGGTTTACGCATTTTGAATTCCATATGTATCTGGACAGCTTTGGAATAAATTTCACAACTCATTCAACAATTAATAATGTTCGCAATCATATGAATGAAACCAGACAAAAGATATTAGAACTTCCTTCCGATAGTGAAAAAAATTACCCTATAGAACCTGAGTGTGATGAAGAAATGAAAAAAGAGTATGCCAATGCAGTGTTATTGCTTCCAACAGCACAGACACAGGTGGGTGAGATAGAGGATTCTTTTTGGAATAAGATCGTATATGAATTAAATGAGCGGGGGTATGACGTATATTGTAATTATAATAATCTTCCGTATGAAAAATTGATTGAAGGAACTATACCACTTTCTACCGGGCTTACAGAACTTTACAATCTGGCACCAGCTTTTAAAAGATTCATAGGTTTTAGAAGTGGTATTCTTGATCTGCTTACATTAGCCGGAGGACGAATAACAGTTGTGCACCCTGATACCAGAGGAGTGGAGGAAATGGAATTGACCAAAGAGTCTCAGATAATAGACAATCTGTTTCAGTTAAGGGAGCTCGAAGGTCTTCAGGCATATCAATATAAAACGCAGTGGGAAAATGACCTTGTGGAAAAAATAATCGAACGAATCTGAATTCGGACTATTGCTTATTATGGAGGGCAACTATGCTGGATTATATAATTGTTCAGGCAGGTGGAAAAGGATCACGTATGCAGGTATTGACCAGAAATAAGCCTAAAGCGCTGGTGCCTGTAAAAAATCTTCCGATGATCTTTCATTTGTTTAAGAAGTTCCCGGATAAAAAATATATTATCATAGGCGACTATAAGTATGATGTTTTGGAAAGATATCTTAAGGCATTTGCAGAAGTTGATTACACTATGATATGTGGCACAGGGCATGTGGGTACTTGCTCCGGACTTAAGGAAGCATTAGGCCTTATTCCGGATAATGAGCGCTTTATGCTCATATGGTGTGACCTTGTTTTGTCTGACGATTATGAGATACCTGAGACTGATAAGAATATAGTTGGTATATCAAAAGACTTTTCCTGTAGATGGAAATACGAAGATGGCTGTTTTTCAGAAGAACGAAGTGATGAACATGGAGTGGCAGGTCACTTTATTTTCAACGATAAGAATGTTATATCTGATGTTCCGTCAGATGGAGAATTTGTAAGGTATCTTAGTGAAAAGAATATAGACTTTGAAGAGCAGCCTTTATATAAGACCAAAGAATATGGACTGTACAGTGAATGGAGTAAACAGTCAAAGCTAAAATGCAGACCATTTAATCAGGTTACTGTTGATGGTGACAAAGTTATTAAAACCGGAATTGATGAACAGGGAAGGAAACTGGCAAAAAAAGAAATTGCCTGGTATAAGAAGCTTAAGGATAGGAATTACAATTCTATTCCATATATATATTCTTATGATCCGCTGACAATGGAACTTATAGATGGAAAATGTATCTATGAGTATAACTATCTTCCGAACGAACAGAAAAGATATGCCCTTGAAAATATCGTAAACAGCCTCAGAGAAATACATCAGATGGAATCTGCACCCTATGATGAAAAGAGTTATAGAGAGGCCTACCTTGATAAGACCTATGACAGACTTGAGAAGGTTAGAAATCTTGTTCCTTTTGCCAATGATGAAACTGTTACGATAAATGGCAAGGTATGCCGTAATATCTTTTACCATCAGGAGGAAGTTGAAAGGCTTGTGATGCAGTATGCTCCAAGGGAGTATGTGCTTATTCATGGAGACTGCACGTTTAGCAACACTATGCTGCGCCATGATATTGAGCCGGTATTTATTGACCCAAGGGGGTACTTTGGAAGTACTTTATTTTACGGCGATGTTGCCTATGATTGGGTAAAGCTGTATTACAGTCTGTTTAGTAACTATGATCAGTTTAATCTTAAGAGATTCAGTCTTGATATCCGTGAAAAGGATGTCACCTTAGAGATAGGCTCAAACAGCTGGGAAAATATGGAAGAGTACTTCTTTGAACTTCTTGAGGGCGAAGTGACGAGAAGACAGATGAAAATACTGCTTGCTATCATATGGCTTAGTCTGACTACCTATGCGTGGGAAGATTACGATTCCATATGTGGCGCTTTTTATAATGGTCTTTATTATCTTGAAGACGCGCTTGGAATGGAGAGTGCGTATAGCTATTTCTCTAAAAATGTAAAAATTCTCAATGATGCTCTTAACGGAATATCAATGAGCTACATGGATAAACTTATTACAGATTGCGAAAAAGCTCTTAAGTCCGGGCATAAGGTTATAGCATCGGGACTTGGTAAAAATGTTCCAATTTGTGAGAAATTTGAGGGAACTATGGTATCTCTTGGTATGGACGCACAATTCCTTCATACCAATACCGCTGTGCATGGTGATATGGGAATGATAAGGCCGGGAGATGTTCTGATAGTACTTACGAAAAGTGGAAGTACGACAGAGTCTGTTTATCTGGTTGACCTTATAAAGAAAAGAGAAGGCGTTGTGTTATGGCTGATGTGCTGCAATGACAGAGGAGTTCTTGTGGATACCATTGAGAACAGGATTATCATTCCACTGGAACATGAGGGTGATTTGTGGAATGTGATACCCAATAATTCTACGACTCTTTTCCTGATTGTATTGCAGACGTTGGCAATTCAGCTTGCAAAAAGAATGAACGTTAAACTGGATGTATTTAAAGATAATCATCCTGGCGGAGCGATAGGAGCAAAACTGCAGCATGGAACAGATTATACTCTCTAAACTGGGACATACCTGGATTCTTGATCTTGATGGGACAATAGTTAAGCACAACGGATACAAGCTGGACGGACAGGATTCGTTTTTGCCCGGGGCGTTGGAATTTCTACAAAGTATAAGTGATGAAGATATGATTGTTTTCATTACTTCAAGGATGAAGGAATACCGGGAAAAAACAGAAAGTTTTTTGCGTGATAATGGAGTCAGATATGACTACATTATTTTTGAAGCGCCTTATGGCGAGAGAATACTTTTAAATGATGATAAACCAAGTGGCCTGTCCATGGGGAAGGTTATCAACTGTAAAAGAAATGATTTCCCCAATATGGACATAATTATAGATGAGAAACTATAACAAATATAGTATGCTCATTGGTTACTGAACATAGCAATCACTTTCTTTACCTGTGAAAGTGCATTATCCAATTCCTTTTTTAACCGGGTATTTTCCATATAAAGCTCATTTTTGACAGAATCATTTCCGTTCAGAGCCTGCATTATTGTAGGATCTGATATTGATTCTGAGATATATTTTTCTGTAAAGAAATCTTTGAAAGGTGACTGCATTGCATATTTCCACCATATAAGCTCTGTTTCGAAATGGGCATGGTTTCCACCTTGCCAAGGCTTCTCACAAACAAAGTGCATGATAGGAACGGTATTGTGTTCTGAATGAATACCATCAAGAAAAGCTGTATAAGCCGGATAATTATATTTTTTGGAATCTACATGCTTTATTTTTCCACGGTGCACATAATTGATAAGATCCTGGTCAGGAGCAAAAATCTTGTATTCCAGCTCTTTTGCCGCGTCTAAATACGAATTCAGAGAATAATTTCCTCTGAATTTATTCATGTTTATAAGTAGCATTCCCGAATTTATGTAAGTTTTGTCTTCGAAAAGAGGAGCTAAGTTATTATGTCTTCGATATAGGAAAATATCCAGATTTGCAGGAATGAGGTTTAGGTCATAGCAGGCTATTATATCGTTTCCTTCAAAATCTGTATTATACAGATCGCTGAGCTTATCGCTTATTATCAGGTCAGAGTCGAAATAAAAAATTCTGTCTACATCCGCAGGTAATAATTCAGGCAAAAGAAGTCGGAAATATACCTGAACGGGCCATTTATCAAATGTCGGCATATCTTTAAATCTTTCAATACTAATACTTAAATAAACCATGTGATTTCCGTACTCAGATGCAAGATTATCTAAAGCATTTCTTGATTCTTCCGTTAGATCACATTGCAGGATATAAACGTATATTTCTACGTCTGTATTATTCATAAAAAGAGATAATAGCGTAATATACGCATATTTCATATATTTATCATCAAATGCCAACGACACATTCATTCTTGTATTCATAAACAATCCTCTATTTTTAATCGTTTCTTTTTATTATAATATATAGTGAAGTTATTATCGACATTATTTGAAAGGTATATACAATTACATGAATGACAAAATTATTGCAGATAACTGTCTGGAAGTATTTAAGTATGAAAATAGCGAAAAATCTAATAAGAATTTATTGGTAATAGTTCCTGATTTGTCCACAAATGGCGCACAGACAGTTCTGTATAGTCTTCTGATGTTATTCAAAGAGATGGGCTATGATATCACAATCCTTGCAAATGGTGATGGAGATTATCGAGAGAACTACAGCCACCTGGCAAGTATGATCATGATCCGCAGGTATGTAGCCTGTTCAGAAGAGTTCAGAACATATCTTAACGAGGCGTTTGATCTTGTTTTTATAAATTCCACATGTAGCCTGCTATATCTTTATTTTTTCATCAATCAAAAAGTTAAAACTTTAGTATGGTTTCATGAAACGAAAGAGCAGATATTGGCAACCAATACTTATATTCCGCCACTGCCTCTTTTAAGTTCGAATATTACTGTACTTGCTGCACATCCATCAGTTAAGCAGGGAATTATGGATATACAGGGAGTAGATATAGATGTGTTGCCTATTCCGATCAGGAGTACAATCGGTGAAGTAACTGATTTGCCGGATACCGGAAAAGTTGTTTTCTTTGTGCCTGCTGCATATACCGTAATAAAGGGTCAGGACAGACTTCTTAATGCTATCTCAAAACTTTCGATGGAGTACATAGAAAAGACAGAGTTTATTTTCTGCGGATATACCATTGACAGTCAGAAAGAGTATAAAGAAAAGATTTTTGAGATAGGAAAGAAGCTCCCAAATGTAACAATGCTTGAAAGACTATCTTATGATGAAATGCATGAATACTACGAAAAGTGTGATTGTGTAGTAGCTCCATCACGCCTTGATTCAGGTCCATCCACAATACCTGAGGCTATGATGCATAACAGACTGGTTATAGTTTCAGCAGAAGCCGGTATTTCCGAATATATTACTGATTGTGTAAATGGCTTTGTTTTTAAAAATGATGATGAACTGTTTCAGCGTATTTTGTTGGTAGCATCTGATCTTATGGCGCTAAAAAAAGTAGCTGAAAAAGGTAATCAATTATATAAAGATATATACTCGGAAGAAAAGGTTAAAGAAATCGTACTGAGGATATTAGAAAAGCAGTGATTAGCTGCTTTTCAAAATCTTTAATAATTCATAGGCTCTGTTGTCCCAGGTAAGGTTCATATCTGCATATGTTTTTCCATGCATTGCTATGCGATAAGTGTCTTCGAGATTATCAAGTGCATTGGCAATAACATCTGCAGCATTCTCATAGTTTTCTATTCCGAGAAGCATAGGATTATTGCAATCGTTCATAAAGGTTTCCTGTAGATGATTGCTTAAATCTGATGCCACTGCGGCTCCATTTATCATAGACGTGGATATTCTATCGTGTATTCCTCCTTTGAATATGGGCATGATATTCAGGGAGATTTTTGATGAAGCAGCTATTTTTAAGGTCTCTTCATAACTAATAGCACCGTGAATTTTTGCATTATTAAAATTCATGGCATCCCATCCATTCCCAAAAATATCGATACTTATACCTTGTTCAACAAGAGAATTTATGGTTTTTCTCCTGATATATTGCTGGAGATATAGGTTGGATAGACCAATTCCTTGAGAAAATTCTTTAAAATCCTTAACATCGAAGTATAGGTTTTGTTCAAAAAGCACCTTTGTTATTGCATCTTCATAACATATATTTTTATCTTCAAGCATATAATTGCTTACATCGTATACGAATTTCTTTATTTCAGCAGGAAGTATATCTATCATAGATTCAATTTTTTCAATTGATCCCAGGCTGGCGCAGAATGTAACATCATAATCTCTATTTGAATAAGATTCAAAAGAAGTATCAATACCACCGCTATATTTTTGACCGCCGAGTGGTAAAAAGTGTACATCCTTTACGTTTGGGTAATACTGCTTTACATATGAAGCATGGTTTCTGTCAATGCAAATAACATGATAATTCTTCATGTTACTGTTTAGATTTTTGTTATGTTCATTGGGATGATCCACAATCCAGTTATAAAATGGAACATTTAGATAATCAAAAATATTATCATTTTCCATGTATGTTTCATGATATCCGGATGAATTAAATGCAATTGCAGCGTCAAAACCCTTATTAATTGCTCTGATATATTGGTCGGCAAGAGACTCTTTTTTAGAATCATAATCTATAAAACTGATCCCGATTCCTATGTTTAGCAGACTTTCAGCTAAAAAATCAGTAAACATGTTCAATGTGTTATAGCATATATCTTTTCCATGAAATAGTAGTATGTTGTTTATCTTATTCAACTCACTTACTCCAATCTGTTATTTAACGATAATATTTATTATAATATATAGTAAAAAGAAGTGCGACAAAAAGGATAGGGATATTGAAAAATATGATAACTATATTTACACCAACATATAACAGAGCATATCGTATCGGGAAACTTTATGATTCATTAAAAAGGCAGACATCAAAGGATTTCGAATGGATTGTAATAAATGATGGAAGTACTGATAATACGAATGAGCTTTTTGAATCATGGCTAAAAGAAAAAAATGAATTTCCGATAATTTATAAAGAGGTTCCTAATGGTGGAAAACATAGAGCAATAAATAAAGCAGTTCAAATGGCTGCTTCGGATGCTTTTTTTATAGTAGATAGCGATGACTATCTTCTTGATAATGCTGTAGAAAAAGCAAACTCATGGTTTGGACAGATTTCAGAAGATGATTCTTTTGCAGGGGTAAGTGGACTTAGAGGGGAGGATGAGGAAACTCCGATAGGTGGATATGGCAATTACGATGGTGAATATATTGATTGCACAAATCTGCAAAGGCATTTGTATAATCTGCTGGATGATAAGGCGGAAGTTTACAAGACCAGTATATTAAAACAGTATCCGTTTCCTGAATTTGAAGGTGAGAACTTTGTGTCAGAGCCTGTAGTTTGGGACCATATTGGTCGAGACGGATATAAGATTCGCTGGTTTAATGAAATAATCTATATTTGTGAATATTTACAGGATGGATTAACTGTTAACATAAACAAAAAATTCATGGACAATCCTAAAGGTTTTTTAACTTATCTTGCCATGCTGGAAACAATTCATGATACCAAAGAAGTTGATGTGTTTAGACTTAGGTATTACAACGACCTGATCAAAACATACGGAACTGAACGGGCTATGGAAGTTATAAATATGGCAAACACTATGGATTTTAAGAAGTATGTATGATTATGCAGGTGAAGAACTATATGAAGATTTTTTTTCTGGATTGGAAAAGCATAGGTAATGAAGATATAGTTGATGCTGTTAAAAATCTTAATCAAAGTGGATACAGCATTGAAATCTATATGCATCCTTTTGACAATCATATCGATGATGGGGACAAAGAATATGAGAGCAGCCTGGAAGAGGCTTTAAAAAAGCAGTGCCCTGATTTAGTCTTTTCATTCAATTATTTTCCTATTGTATCAAAAGCCTGTAATAATCTTGGAATTAAATATGTATCATGGGTTTACGATAACCCTGCTGTCAGGCTGTATTCATATACGCTTATTAATAGTTGCAATTATGTTTTTGTGTTTGACAGTCAGATGTATGAAGTGTTTGCGTCTCAGGGAATAAAAAATGTTTATTATCTTCCGATGGCAGCAGCAGTTCAAAGATATAACAGTATAAAGGTTTCTCCTGAAAAGAGAAAAAAGTATTCTTCGAAAATTTCTTTTGTCGGAAGCTTATATTACGAGGATCATACGTATTTTGATGATATTGTGGACAAGCTATCTGAATATTCAAAGGGGTATTTGGATGGACTCATAAAATCACAAATGCAGATTGATGGTCTTAATTTTATAGAGAAGTCGATTCCCTCGAATGTGATGAATGATATGGTGAATGCTCTTGGTGTAAATCCCGGATATGACAGTGTAGCTACTCATGAGTATCTGTATTCGAATTATGTAATAAACAGAAAGATAACCTCGTTAGAAAGAACAGAAATTTTAACGGAAATCGGAGGAAGATTTGGCATAGACCTGTATACCAAGGATAAATCTTTTAAACCGGAAGGGGTAAAGAACCACGGTGAAACGGATTACTATTTTGGAATGCCATATGTTTTTAAATGCTCCGATATTAATCTGAATATTACTCTAAGGAGCATACAAAGAGGTGTCCCCTTAAGAATAATGGATATTTTAGGATGTGGAGGTTTTCTTTTAACTAATTATCAGCAGGATATGCTTAATTTCTTTGTTCCGGGGGAGGACTATGTCTACTATGAGAGCAGAAATGATCTTATGGAAAAAATAGGCTATTATCTGGAACATGAAGAGGAACGGCGTGCAATAGCGCAAAACGGATATAAAAAGGTTTGCGCAGAGCATACGTATGAGCAGCGTTTGCAGGAAATATTGGATATTGTGAACTAAAAGGAGTCATGTCACATGAATATAATTGTATTCAAGGGGAAAATAGGTACTTTGAATTATTATATTGAAAGATTTTTGGCTTATGTTTCGGGTGAGGGGAACGAATGCTATATCTGTGATGTAAATGATGAAAAGACATTCAATTGTCAGGAGTTCCTTGAGTTTGCAGAGCGACCTGAAACCATTATGTTCACTTACAATAATTTTGGAATAGGTTTATTGTCAAAAAACGGTGGGAATTTCTGGAAGGAGCATGGAATACATGTCTTTGACTATATTATGGATCATCCAAGAAACTTCGATGATTGGTTTTTGAATCCACCATGCGAACTGACGATATTGGCTTTGGATAAAAATCATGTGGATTATATCAAGAGATATTTTCCTGCGGTTTACGGCGCTTATTTTCTCCCAAATGGTGGGACAGAGATGAATTCGTCTATAAAATACGAAGACCGGGATATAGATGTGCTATACATGGGGAGCGGTCAGCCTGATATATCTTCTTTTCCTGCAATAGCAGGTATGGATGATGGCGGAGATGATTTCTATAACAGAACAATTCAGATCATGTTTGAAAATACCATGCTTTCTACCGAGGAAGCTATTAAGGCATATTTTGCTGAAAAAGATATGCAGGTATCCGCTACTGATTTGTATGAATTAAATGAAAATACGGCCGGACTTATAGAGAATTATGTAAGAAGAATAACCAAGATGGAGGGGATGAAAGCGCTGTCAGACCTTGGGATATCTGTTCATATATATGGAACAAAATGGATAGACAGTGAGTATCCTTTTTCTGATTCCATTGTGATACATAATGGAATTCCATTGGAAGAACTTTTGGAAATTGCAGGGCATGCCAAGATTTCGCTATGCTTTATACCCTGGTTTAAGAGAGGATGCAGTGAAAAGAATTTTGATGCAATGATGAATGGAGCATTATGTGTAACTGACAGAAGTGAATACCTTATGGAAAACTACAAAGACGGTTATAATCTTGTTTTCTTTGATCTGAAAAATCCTAAGCAGATGGCAGCTGATGTCAAATGGCTTTTGGAAAATCCTGAGGTTGCAGCTGTTATTGCCAAAAGAGGTTACGAGACAGCCAAGGCGTATGATACCTTGGAGCATCGATTTAAAAATATAATGGAAATCATTGAAAATGATGTGAGGAAATAGTATGAAGGTTTTAATTGTTTTTGGAACAAGACCGGAAGCAATCAAAATGTGTCCATTGGTCATAGAACTGAAAAGAAATCCGAAGTTTCAAGTTGTTGTATGTGTAACAGGTCAGCATAGGCGCATGCTTGATCAGGTGCTTGAATTATTTAATGTTGTTCCTGAATATGACTTGGAAATTATGAAGCAGGGTCAGACGCTTTTTGATATAACTGAGGCTGTCCTTGGTGGCGTAAGGAATTGCATATCAAAAGAAAAACCGGATATAGTTTTGGTTCACGGCGATACTACAACATCATTTGCTGCAGCTCTTGCAGCATTTTATAAGCAGGTTCCTGTTGGGCATGTGGAGGCAGGACTTAGGACTTATGATATCAGATCACCATATCCAGAAGAGTTTAATAGAAGTTCAATAGGAATTATCTCAGATTATAACTTTGCCCCTACCAAAAGAGCTATGGAGAATCTGCTTAGAGAGAACAAAAAGCCTTCCGGAATATGGATTACCGGAAATACAGGAATTGATGCACTTAAATATACAGTAAAATCAGACTATTGGCATAAAGAACTTGAATGGGCAAAGGGATACAGAATGATTCTTATCACTGCTCACAGAAGAGAAAACCTCGGCGAACCAATGCGCAATATGTTTAGAGCTATAAAAAGAGTTTTGGATGAGCATGATGATATAAGGGCTATTTATCCAATACATTTAAATCCTGCAGTTAGGAATATAGCTACAGAAGTGTTTGGAAAAGATAATTCATATGACAAATTACATATTATTGAGCCACTGGATGTCATGGACTTTCATAATTTTATCAAGGCTAGCCATTTAGTTCTAACTGATTCAGGAGGAATTCAGGAAGAAGCACCATCATTGGGGAAACCTGTACTTGTAATGCGTGATACTACAGAAAGACCGGAAGGAATCGAGGCCGGAACATTAAAGCTTGTGGGTACAGAAGAGGAAACTATATATAGGGAATTTACCTTACTTTTGACAGATAACAATGAATATGAAAAAATGGCGCATTCATCGAACCCATATGGTGATGGCCATGCATCGGAAAAAATTGCCGCGATACTTGAAAGAATAGAGAGGATGAACAATGGATAAAATATTGGATGTAATAAATAATCTGTACACTATTCTTTGCAATGACCAGAATCAATTCGAGCAGATTTTTGCTTCAAGAGATGAAATCTTTGAGCTTGCTAAAAAAGATTTAGAGATAAAGAGATTCCTTGCAGACAAATATAAACAATATCAGGATGAGTTTGATGCAATAGTAAAAAGCGCTTATGAAGGAATGGAGTATTCGGAGTTTGTATGTGTCTTTAAAAAATTATGTGATTTGATCATAAGCGCATCAGAAGAACAGGACTTTTATTGCACAGTTGTTCCTGAGGAGAGAACATGGGATCTGGTATATGGTTTTCCAAGAACCAGTAACAGAATAATAGACTTGGAATTTGAATATGACAGATTTATGGGAATGCTGTTAAAGGGTGAAAATTTCACTTTGACAAGAAGCGGAGATGGAGAAAGAGCCATTGCGCAGGGACGATACATAAAAGCCCAGGAAGGGTGGGTTTCACCTAATGAGCTGACGCGCCTTGGAAAAGATATTTTAGAGTCATATAAGCTGACAGGACAGAATGTTTATCATGGGATATCCTGTCCATGTTGCGATGTGTCGGCGTACTTATGGTATCTCTCTCATGTAGAAGATGTGAGTAAAACAACTTTTGCAAATCTATGGGTAAATTCGAATTATCGTAGATTTACAAAAGACTTTGAATTACTTACAAGAGATGCAGTAGTCATAGCCAATTACCATGCAAATGGAAAGAAAATTGGAAATTTGAATGTACTTGAATACTATAGTGTTTCGGATGATTGTGTTTCTTTTTGGGAAAACGAAGCGGAAGAAATGCTTAATAGAGTAAAAAGCGAATATGGTGGCAGAGATAACTTATTGTATGTAATAAGCTGTGGCCCTATGTCGAATCCTATAATCGCGGAGCTTTATAAGAATAATCCCAATAATACGTATGTGGACTTTGGGAGCAGCATTGACGGTTATATTTACGATAATATACAAACCAGGGCATATATGAATCCTGCCAGTGCTTATGCTCAAAAAAGATGTTGGATGCCAAATCCTAAAAATGTTAAGAGGCCTAGAATTACTGCAGTAATGACTTTGTATAAAAGGCCGGATTTATTGTTGGAACAATTAGAGGCAATAGAGAACCAAAGTATTCCACCTGAAAAAGTTATTCTTTTCCAGGATCGAATTGAAAATGGGGTTTATCACATCAAACTCGAAGATGAGATAAAAAAGAGATTTGGTAATGTAAGAGTTTGCACGCATAATGAGGGAGTTTGGGGACGATTTGACTTTGCATACCAGGAAGCTGATACAAATTATGTTTGTTTATTTGATGATGATACTATTCCGGGCAGTAGGTGGTTTGAAAACTGCTTTATGCATATGCTTCAGAAAGAAGGCATATATGTAACCATAGGGGTAGAGCTTGGAAGAAAGACTGACTATCCATATTTGGGACAATGGTATAGGCTGGGATGGAGTGTCGCAAATAGGGAAAGCATTGAAGTTGATTTCGGCGGGCATTCATGGTTTGTTCCCAGAGAATATCTTAAATGTATGGCTGACCCGGATTTAGATATTAGAAAGCAGTATAAATATGTCGGAGAAGATGCATGGCTTTCATATTATAATTTCGTAAATTATGACCTAAGGACAATTGTCCCGGAACATTATCCCTTTGATACAAGCTTTTGGGGAAGTGATGTTCAGACTGCAATTACAGTTGGAACTGATGGTAATGCAGTATCTAAAAGTAATGAAAACCTGGAAAAAATGTATGAGATGGTAAGGAAAATCAGGGAAAAAGGCTGGCTAAATGTAGTAGATAGATGCGAGAACTATTTCTACTACTATTATAATCAATATAAAAATTTGGGAAATAATTCTAAACTTTTTGAAGATAAATAAGATTGTACTAAATTTTTAGCAGGAAAATCAGGGAAGAGTTTATGAAAATCAGTGTTATTATACCTTTTTTTGATAGTAAAAAAAGAATCGAAAGTACCTATGACTATCTCAGACGGCAGGTAGGATGTAGCTGTGAGCTGGAGATAATTATTGTTAATTCATGCAATGATGAAAACTCTTCAGAGAGACTGGGAAAAATTGAATCGGATGCACCGGAGGAAATACTTCTTGTTAATATTTCTGATGAAGCGCAAAAATGCGATTATTTAAACGTAGGAATGGATTATGCTACAGGAGATTATTTATTATTTGTAATAGCAGGTGACATATTAAATATAAATCTTTTTCATACCCTGGAGATAATCGCTGACAGATCAAGGGCGGATATTGTGACGTATTCACCTACACGAGCTCATTACAAGTTTGATATGTTCGATGATGATCCTTTTTCTGATAATTCTTTTATTATCTCAAATATAGAAAGTATTGATGCTCGGAAAGAGATTTTGGCTAATGATGAAATCTCGGATTCACTTTTTTGCCATGCTTACAGGAGAGATTTTTTGAAAAAAACGGAGAAGCACTTCGTAGACGACATTAGCTTGGAAGAGATGGCTTTTTCGTTCCCGTTATTTTTCAATGCTTCTATAGTGGCATACACTAAGCAACATGGTTATTGCATGATGTTTGATGAAAAAAATGATGATTACTCCCGCAGGATAGCAGAAAGGATGAGGGAGCAGATAAGACTACTGGAGGAACTAAAATCAAATAGCGAGTTATATTCCAAATATAAGGATGAGATTGAATATCACTTCATTAAAGAATACTATATAAAAAATCTTAAGCTGATCATCAATTCTAATGCATCTACCGGCACAAATATCAAGATTTATGAAATAATGCAGTATGTGTGCCTTAAAATGGTTCCTAAATGGATAGAAAATGATTATATTTTTGGTTTAGCCCATAGTGATATGGAATTGATGAAATTATTATATAGAAAGATTGAAGATGATAGTTTTTTTGATGAAGAATTAAAAAAAGAAAGATTGGTAACTGTAATAACTACCACATACAATAGAAGTAATTATTTAAAAACATCAATGGAATGTATACTGTGGCAGACATATGGAAATATAGAATATATCATAGTGGATGATGGTTCATCTGATGATATTGAATCAATTGTAAAATCTTTTAATGATGAAAGAATTGTATATGTGAGGAATACTGAGAACAGAGGTGTAAGTTATTCCAGAAACCAGGGGATTAAACGTGCTAGTGGAAAATTCATCGTATATCAGGATGATGATGATCAATGCAGACTTGATAAAGTTGAAAAGGAAGTGGATAGATTACTTGAAACTTCAAGTGATTGTGCATTTGTGTACTGTGAATCCATAAATCACACTAGAAGGATTCAGGGAATAACAGATAAACCTGCTTTGATCATTCCGGATAAAGCAATTTCTGTATTGAAAAAGAACGGCTATATATTTCCTGCGTTACTTCCAAAGAATTTTATCACATCTACTGCTGCTATGTTTAAGAAAGAAATTGTTGTTGAACTTGGTGGATATGACGAAGAACTGTTTGCATATGAGGACTGGGATTTATTTCTGAATATATCAAGAAAATATAAAGTAGAATTTATTGAAGAGCCACTATATGACTACTATCAGCGCGCCAATTCTCTAATTTCTTCAAAAGATGAGGAGCATAGGAAAAAAATAATTCAATCATTATATTTTATTGATAAAAAATATGAACCGTACAGAAATGAGTATGGTATAGAGACAAGTTTCAAGATTGTTGGATAATTTATATAAGGATAATCCATATGAGAATATTGCTCTTCAAACAGCAGAATACATGCTATGACTCAGTTAATGCCATGATAGATTCTATGAATGCAGAATTTATCAGCAGAGGCATTGCTTGTGATGTAATAGATGTATCACAGGATAGAGAAGTTGTCCTTGCTCATATGAATATTATTGAACCCAATAAGTATGATGCTGCGATAGCAATCAATGCTGTAGGGCAGCAGAACGTGACTATGGGTGGTGAGAATCTGTTTGATATATGCAATATTCCATTCTTTAATATTCTGCTTGATCATCCGATGGAACATTATGATAACTTAAAGACTACATGCCGGAACTATCACATTATTTGTCTTGACCGCAAGCATGTGAGTTTTATAAAAAGATACTTTCCAAATATTGCAGGAGTTCATTTTTTACCGCTTGCCGGAGGGAACGCAGATAATACAGAGATAAAAGAGATATCTGAAAGAAGTATGGAATTGGTATTTGCAGGAAGTCTTTTGAAATATTCCTGTGAAGAACTTCTTGAGGGATACAAAAAGTATCCGGAGCCATACAATGGATTGATTCTAAGGGTAATAGACAGAATGATTTCTCATGGTGGTGAGGACATAAGTGAAGCATTTAATTATATTATGTACGATGACTTTGGATGGAACGGAACAGATGAGGAATTTCTGGATGTGTTATCGGAAGTGCAAATTGCCAACTACTTTATGCGTACTTTTGCCAGAGAAGAGATTTTAGGATTGCTGCTTAAAATGCAGTTTCCAATACATTTATATGGTGGAGGAATGGAGCGTATTTTAAAAAGATATCCCAATAATAAAGCCGTTTATCATGGGAGAATTCCATTTAATCGGATGCCGGAGGTTTATTCCGATGCCAGGATAGTTCTAAACATAAATCCTATTTTTAAGGATGGCTGTCATGACAGGATTCCGACGGCAATGCTGTATGGTGCAGCAGTACTTACTGATTCAAACAGTTATACTGACGAAGTGCTTTCAGATAAGTTATTTACATTTGAAAACACAGACGTGCTAGCGCAGGCACTTCCACAAATTTTGGAAGATGAAGTTACGTTGAACGAGATTATTACAAAAGGATATGAGTATGCCAAAAGCAATATGACCTGGAGTAAATATGTGGATGAATTGTTACAATTTATATCCTAAGGAAGATGTGTACAGCAAATTGTTTTTGGGGAGTGAAAATGAAGAAAATGATAGAATTATGCACATTGTTTTATTTAAAGGGAGATTGAGCGTCAATTAATTAGAACCTGTGATTATTCTGAATATTTCAAGAACCCTATTTACCACCTGAGCATTTGCACATACTTCTTCATAGCCTTGTTGTGCGATTTCGTTGCGTTCCTGTTCGTGTTCAAGATAATAGTTAATCTTTTCAATCAGTTCGTCATAACTATGATATGTGACAAGATGAACTCCGTCTTTGAAAAACAGATCGATTTCCGGTTGATAATTGGTTATAAGGAAGCCTTTGCATGCAAGAACATCCCAGATGCGCTGAGATAGGCCTGATGATATGGACCTTGTGGTGATATTGAGATTTATTTTACTCTGTCTGAACACAAAAGGCATTTCCTTTAGTGAATCTACGCCTCCGTGAAGTATCACTTTATCAGATAAATCCTGCGTGTTGCTCTGAGTAAAAAGATGCATCTTGTTATTTGAAGCAGCAATCATGTTCATTATCTTAACACGTTCAATGTATGTTGCATGTGGACTTAGATAGTCATTTAGTGCAACATATTCTGAAATATCAAAAACACTCATATCAGACGGATAAAAGTCTGAGTCTGCTTTTTTTAAATCAGAGATAATATCCGGTGTTAAGCATTCTTTTATCTTTTCATATCCAAATACTTCGTTATTTAGCTGTATATCTATTGAATCGTCAATGAATTTTTGAGTTGAATCGTTAAATGCCCCTGAATTTAGCAACTTAATTAAAGGGTCTTTTTCATTGTATAATGAACCTACAAAAGATATATCGTATTTATAATTATAAGTATCTCCAAGAAGTGTAGTCAGTCTTGAAGCTGCAGCACCTAAAGGCATATGAAATACACAATCCGGATTTTCTTTGTGAATCATATCGTATTGATTTTTGTCAAAAAGAAACAGGCGATTAAATTTACTTCGAATGGAGGTGTTGAATATTTCGAAGACAGGACAATCTACGGATACAGCAACGTAAAAAACATGAAGTTTTTCACAAAGCATAGAGATAAATGGATAAAAATTGATTGAGAAGACAAAAAGAGGTCTGTTGTCCGCTATAAGATTTCCAAGATGAATGATTCGATCATCCAAAGAAAGCTCGGATTCCATACCTTGCTTATCTTCAATAACGTCAAGCCCAAGAGCTTTAAATGCGTCAATAAAATCCGGTTCACATATGCTTCTGTATCTGTAAATAATTATATTCATGAAGGTCCTCGTTTATAAGGTGAATATTTAGCGCATAAAAAAATAAAAGTGTTATATACTTAATAGTATAATATACTTATACGATAAATTCGACAGGGTAAGACTGTTTAGGTGGATAAGAAATGAAGATATTATACCTTGATATTCCGATTTTTTTTGCAAATATGGATATGCTTGATGCTTTGGATAACTTCAGGGATGATAATGGTAACAAGCTGGAAGTTGTCAGATATCACTATGACTATGAAGAAAAAAAGGCAAGAAATGATGATGAATTTGAAAAAGCTTTTGCTGAAGCGATAAAAGATAATTCACCGGATTTTGTTTTCTCTTTTAATTTTCTTCCGGTGGTTTCCAAGGTCTGTAATAAAGAGGGGGTTATCTACGTTTCATGGATATATGATAATCCTGAAAATCTTTTGTATTCATATCAGGTTATAAATAAATGCAACATTGTTCTGATGTTTGATTCCAAAGAATATGAAATATTCAGAAATGGTCGTATAGATACAGTTGAGTATTTGCCACTTGCAGCATCAACAAGGAGACTAGATGCTCTTATTCCCGATGAAGAAATAAAAAGAAAATTTGAGGCAGATATATCTTTCGTGGGTTCTTTGTATACTGAGAGAAAGCAGTATTATGAAGAAATAGCACCTAAATTAAATCCATATACACTTGGTTATATTGATGGACTTGTCAGCGCGCAGCTTAAGGTGGACGGGATAAATTTTATTGAAGAGTGTCTTCCTAAAGAGATAGTGGATGATATGCAGAAAGCAAGTAACCTGTATCCATATCCAGACAGCGCAGAAACATTGGAATGGCTCTTTGCAAATTACATTATTAACAGGCAGGCCACTATATTAGAGAGAAAAGAAATTCTTTCAATGATTGGTGACAGGTTCGGATTAAGACTTTATACATATGGAAAAAACAGTTCTTTTAATCCTAAAGGTGTTGAAAATATGGGACCTGCTGACTACTTTGAAGAAATGCCTTATATATTTAAGCTAAGTAAAATAAACCTGAATATTACGCTTAGAAGCATACGACACGCAATTCCACTTCGGTGCTTTGATATACTTGGCGCGGGAGGATTTCTTTTGTCTAATTATCAGGTTGATCTGGCTAGACATTTCGTGCCTGATGAGGATTATGTTTACTACGAAGACCGACAGGATCTGATGAACAAGATAGAGTATTACCTTAATCACGAGGATGAGAGAAGTGCTATAGCTAAAAATGCTCATGATAAAGTACAGCTGGAGCACACATTTGACGTGAGAATAGGGCATATTCTGGATTTTGTTAAGGCTAAGAAAATATAGAGATTGAATTATTGTAATAAAAATGACTGAGAAATGAATTATTCTCAGTCATTTTTTGGTAGATTATTAGTTATTAAGCTTGTTTTAACATCAAAGTCTGAATATCCTCTGAATTTTTGCGAATGGCCATTTTCATAACAGCTATGTCATCAATGGCATTAGAAAATTTTTCAGAACCTTCTCGGTATCTGTCATAAGTGCTTGTATAACAACTCTCGATGGTAGATAATCTTGGAAGAATGTTATTCTCTATGAGATCAACCTTGATATACTTTATATCATGTTCAAGACCGTCCATTCTGTGTTCAAGGCCGTCCATTCGATTCTCAAGGCTATCCATTTTGTACTCAAGACTGTCCATTCTATTGCCTAAAGTACCAATTCCCTGCGCTAAGACATCGACTTTTTTGTCAAAAATATTTTCTATTGCTAATAAATCTTCTTTTGTTAAGCTCATGTTTTCCTCCTAATAGAGGTCCCCGCCATGTTACAAAGTGATGATAGCATAGGAAAAATATAAAATCTATTGGCATCTTTAACAATAAAATCGCCTGTCACATTCTTCCATAATTTCAATATCCAGCTTGGAAATTCTTTTAAGGACTTCTTTATTTTGATTATAAGGAAGTGTTATTATTTTAGATTTCAAATTAGCAAGATTTCGCAGCATCTCTTTTTCTTTGACACTTATATTATCAAAGTATCTGGTAACGTTATTCGAATCTGCTCCAAGTTTGACGATATGGTCATAAAGGCAACGATTGATAGCAAATGAGTAAACATTTGTGAGAACAAATTCCACAGATTCTTTTGAACCTTCATAAGTGCTTAAATTATGACACTTTTCATAGGTTCTTTCCATGGCTGTATATGCCGCATTATAGTACTTATTAAGGTCCAAAGTCTTGGTACATGAATCTTCCGTATCGCAGTAGTTATAGAGAACTTCTTTTACTGAGGCAATACTTTTGGCTCGCAAAAACATATAGATAAATATTTCGAGATCTTCCAATGTGGAAATATTTGCGGGCATTCTGACAGGTGGATCATTGAATAATTCGTTTTTGAATATTTTGGTTACAAGATACCCGCCACTTGAAATTAGTGTGCTACGCTTATTAGCGTCAAGTTCTCCCTCGATTGAGTCAGTGACGGTCAGAAAAGCATTATCATCCAGCTCCTTGTAGATTCCTGAATCTACAATATCAGCGCCTGTTTCGAGGGCTCTTTTGTATAATTTTTCATACATTGTGGAAGATATATAGTCATCAGCGTCTGAAATTCCAATGTATTCTCCGTTGGCAGCATCCAGTCCTATACTTCTGGCACCACCGGGACCTGAGTTGACCTCACAGTTGATTATGACCATTTTGTCCGGAAACTGTGCTTCACATCTTTGCATTATTTCCCAGGTATCATCGGTTGAAGCATCGTTGACGACAATTATTTCTATATCCTGAAGAGTCTGGTTTACAAGGCACCCCAAACATCTTGCCAATGTGTCATGGGCGTTATATGCAGCTACGACTACACTTACTTTTTTCATTTTGTGAAAATAACTCCTATCAAAGGTGAAGAAGACAAGTATGAAGAGTCATATTGCTTTCTTACGCTTGTAGTTCTGAGATGAAATGCAGAGTATCTTTGTCAAATTGATCTTTTTCTCCAGCTATAAAGTCTCGGTATGATGCAAAGGCATTTTGATGCGTGGCAAAATTGTCGCAAATGTTATGCATCAGTGAATTTATTTCGTCAAGACTTTCTGCCGGATCATCAAATTTGTACATCTCTGGGATTGGAACGTCTTTTTCAAAGGCAGCAGAGCCTTTTTTATTCGTTATAACGCAACATCCGTCGGCAGCAGCTTCTCTTGGAATTCTGTCTTTCCCCGGATGATTTCCAAAATCAATGTATATTTTTGCTGCTTCCATCATAAGAACCATATGTGCAAGGTCAAGCTTGAATAGCGGGACCCATTTAAGCCAGTCAGCCTTCTCGATAAGTGGTTTGATATCGGCTAAGCCTTTGGCTGGGTTATACAGTGCTATATTTTGCCTGAACTCTGCGGGGTAAATGAATTTCCC
>JAEEGL012487290.1_pt1 | contig 25374 bp, 17 predicted proteins | sample 9134231 | NCBI WGS metagenome assembly JAEEGL01 (sample SAMN16246548, study PRJNA631951) | gut metagenome | biome: gut microbiome; feature: rumen; material: fiber-attached | host: Bos | place: Iran: Karaj | collected 2018-10
ATATATAATCGGGTAAGGGCGGGTCTCGCCTGCCGGCTCGGTCGGCGCTTCTGCCTTCGGCAGAGGTGTCCACCGGACACCCGCGCCCCTTCCTCAATCGTTAATCATTAATCGTTAATCATTAATCCAACAAAGCGATAATCTGAAATTTGAACCCCAGACGAAACTGCTGCCCGCTATCTGCCCGAATCCCCCTTGTTTTCTCCGAAAAAAACAATTATAATATTTCCATCATAAAAAGAGAGGATCCGGTTCTATGGATATCCTGCAGGCAGCCGAAACCTATATCAAAGAGCTTTGCGCATCGGACGCGAGCGGGCACGACCATTTCCACGCCCTGCGCGTGAGCCGCACGGCGGCGGCGCTGGCAAAAGCCGAAGGCGCGGACGAAGAGATCTGCGCCCTTGCCGCCCTGCTGCACGACGCGGACGATGAAAAGCTTTTTCCCGAAACGCACGAAACGCAGGCGCATACCGTGGCCTTTCTGCGCGGGCAGGGCGTCAGCGAAGCGGAGATCCGGCGCGTCTGCCATATCATAGAGCAGATCTCCTTCAAGGGCACCGGCAGCGTGACGCCCGATTCTCTGGAGGGCAAATGCGTGCAGGACGCGGACCGGCTGGACGCCATCGGCGCCATCGGTATCGCCCGGGCCTTCGCCTACGGCGGCAGCCGCGGCAGGGCGATGTACGACCCCGCCGAGCCCCCGGCCATGGAGATGGACGCGGAGACCTACCGGCGGCACGTTTCCACCACCGTGAACCATTTTTACGAAAAGCTCTTCCGCCTGTCCGCCCTGCTGAACACGGACGCCGCCCGCCGCCTCGCCGCGCACCGCGACGCCGTGATGCAGGACTTTTTGGCGGAGTTCTACGCGGAATGGAACGGGGAAAAGTAGCGGATCGCGGCGTTGACTGGAATTCAGATTTCAGTTTATCGGGCTGTCGCCCGATAAACAGTAATAATGAAAAATGAAGGCTCGACCCGTCAGAAACATCGTCGCCTGCCTTCGCTTGGGGCGCTTGGCAATCTCGTGTTTCTTCCAGCCTGCGTTTCGCTTTCATCTCTGACGGAGCCGTCCCCCTCTGTTGGCTTTGCCAACATCTCCCCCATACTGTGGGGGAGTCTTCCACCGGCGGCGGCGAAACCTCGGCACGATACCCGATTAAAACGGCGTAACTGCCGGTATTGCCTTTATGATGCGGCTTCAGCCGCCACCGACTTTTGTCATTTTTCTTTTTTCATTGTTGCAGTTTAGGGGCATCGAGCCCCATAAACTGCAATTTAACTCAAAACGAAAAAAAGGCACGGTTTTCCCGTGCTTTCTTTGATGTTTTTTTTCGTCAGATTCTTTTTTGCGGGCTGCTGACTTAAATCTTTTCAGCGTTTTCGATCTTAAACCAGAAAATATGACTTCCGGATACAAATGCAATATGATCCTGTACAATATCGATTGCCCGCAGAATACTGTCGGTATTGATTCTTCTCACGAGCGTTCCCTTTCTCTTATCCCAGATGCTGATCTCGTCCTTCTGGGAACCGATAATAAGGTACTTGCCGTATAATACCATAGAGAGATAGACCGCGGAACGGATTTCTTCAAGCTGAACGGTTTTGTTGCTCCCGATTTTCTTTATAAACAATCCGAACTTGTCTTCTGTTGTATTATTGCAATAAACAACCTTATCATCAAAACAGAGCATCTTTCGGTCTTTGCTGTTGTGCCGCGTTGTTTCGTCAAAGGTCAGTTGGAAATCACCGATATGTTCCACGAAAACGGAATTTTCCCCGGTAAAACAAATAACGTAGCCGGCCATCGGGAAAGCGTCTTTGATCGCCGCACCCGCAAAGCGCGTTCCGGTTGTTTGTATCTCCGTTTCCGATAGATCCCCGGTTTTTCTGCACGCAAATTGATTGTTTCCGAAAACAATGAAGAGGTAACCGTGTTTTGTGCCGATATGCGTGATACAGGCCGGAAAAGATAGTTCAGATATCGATCCGGTTCCGGTGATTTTGAATACTTTATTGCCGGATGCGCAGAACAGGTTTTCTCCGTCGGAACACATCGTACTGATTCCGGAGGGAAGACGGCAATACAGGCTTCCCTCAAAAGCGTCGTTATACACCAGAACAGCGCCGTCCTCAAAACCAATGACCGGTTTCCCCCGGTGAGAGATTGCATACGTCGGTTTCGCCGGAGAATTTTTTGCGATCGTCGGCTGTTTTTCACCGATGGGAAAGAAACAGGGTCCATATACGGCGTCGGCATATGCAATTCCCTGCGGCGTTGAAACCAAACAGAAATCAACTGGGCTTATGCCTTTGGTTTCCCGGTGTTCCGGCAGCCGGATCACGTCCGTGTATTTCACCGGAACGCCTCTGATGCCGGTTTTCAGTGAACCGAAGCTTTCCTTGTTGACCATAGTCCGCATTGCAAAGGAATCATACGCGTTAAACGTTTGAACAAAGGTGTTTGCCGTGTCGAAGAGACAGATATGACCGTAATTATCTACGCATAAGATCTTTTCGTCGATGCAGCAGGAATTGATAACCCAATGTTCATTGATGGCAACGGATTTTTCGGTTTTTTCTGTTTCAATATTATAATAATACACAAAAATGCCTTCAGAGTACAGAAGGGCGCCGTCCTGTAAAAAATAGAGTCCGCCGGATTTTGTGTTCAGGCGAAGAATTTCTTTGAATGTTCCGAACAGAAAATCCTCCGATACGGCAATCCTCGCGTCGGGGGTATCGCTGTTTTGTATGTTCTCGGTAGCGCCTACGGCGATATATGAATCGCAAACGGCGATACTGTCGATGGAGTAGTCTTCATAAACGAGAACAGCGGCGGTTTCCTCTTTGTTCGCAATGTCGATATAGCTGAAATACCCGTCGGAAAAGCCGACGTAAAGGACGTCGTTTTGTAAGAGGTATGAGGTAACCTTCGCGTTGTGCGACAGCCGGTATTCTTTGTTGTTCCAGAAGAGCATACCGTGATCGGAGGCATAGAGATAATCGCCGCCGGAAAGCTGCCCGATATAAATGATCTGTTCCGGAAAAGAATGTCTGACGGTCGGTTTGGGGTTGCCCACCTTCCATACGGCGATATTGCCGCTGCAGTCTGCGGATACAACGCCGTTTTTGAATAACGTTACGTAATTGATCTTCGTATTGGTTTCCCATGTAAAAACGGATTCGCTTTCGTTGAAATCAAACAGGTATATTATGCTGTTTTCACCTCTGGTTGAAAGAACGAATCGCGTCTTGTTGCAGGAGACCGAAGAGGCACCGGCTATGATACTCCATTGATTCAGCAGATTTGTATTCGGCGGACGCATGCATCTTGCTGTGGGACGGAGCCAAAAATCCGTTTCCTGAAGATAAATCTGATTCAGGAACGTGTATATAAAAGGCATTTCTTTACCGATCAGCTTGTCCAGATCGAGCAGACGTCCCGTCAGATGTATAGGCAGCTGACGGTAATCTGAGGCAAGAAATTCTGCGGACAAAAAAATGCATCGGCCGATCAGGTGAACGTTATCAATATTTTTCGGCCGGCGGTGTTCGGCTTCCCTGTAATCCTGAAGAATAGACGCGCATCCGCATAGTTTGATTTTTTTCTTGATCCATTGGTAATTCGTTAACAGTTCCCCTGCGATATCCAGACTGTCGCTGTTGCACAGCATATGATACACGATGTGCTGATAATAATAGCCGTCATCCGGTCCGGCAACCCAATTGCCGCCCGTTTTTTGTTTATATGCTTCTACAAACTCTCTGTGGAGGCCGGAGATCTCGTTTACGGAATCGATCAGAAGATATTCATGCTCAAGATCGTGCAGATACAGTATGCAGGATTCCTCATCATAGTTCACCAAACAGTTGTCATGGAGCCTGCGTATGATTCTTTCCGTTTTTTCGTTTGTGATATCCGGATCGATCGAGCTCCACAATACTGTTACCGCATCCAACTTTATTCCGCTTTCCCTTGGTAAAACCGCCAACCGGCGATAATACGTGTTTGTATCCTGCAGCGCGTCAACGCTGGCTGCGATGGCTGCGTAAGCGTGGTCGTATCCATAGCCCGGAAGCTTTTCAAGCTTTTCGGAAATCAGAGCGTGATGCAGATTGATATCCCGCAGGATCTTGGACCAGGGGGTCCCGTTCCTGTGCATGGCGCAGGCAATTGCGATCGACAGCATGTGTCCGTTGCACCGGGCGATAATCGCCGCGGCATCGCTGTCCAGCACAGGTTTTGTGAAGTCACTGTCAGAGGAAGCCTCCGTGCCGGTCTGTAATACTGTGGGGTTTGTTTCAGATCGCAGCATCATGAGCTCGGCTTCTGCCGGGCTCAGGTATTTGATCTCAAAAACGGCCGAGGTATATGTGCTGATGACCGACCTGACGCGGGAAGTGACCAGCAGTTTGCATCCGGATGCGGAAAAGATGCGGCAAAAGTAATCTAAAACACTGATACTTTTTTCCCATACGTCATCTAAAACGACCAGCATCTTTTTATTAAGAAAGAACCGATGAATGATGATTTTGATTTCTTCCTCTTCGAAACAATCCGGGATTTGATCTTTAAATTCCTGGCGCAGCTGTTGGAATACCACTCTCAAAGTACCGGTTTCTTTCACGTCAAACCAAAGGATCCCATCCGGAAACTGGCTGCGGATCTCCGCGTCGCGGCAAAAAGCGTTCGCCAGAACGGATTTCCCCGTTCCCGCGCCTCCGTAAAAACCGCCCACGGTTTCCGTTGCAACACTGGTGATCGGTCCGAAGAGTTGGTTTTCCATTTCCACGATATATTCATACCTCGGAATATAGCTCGGGGGGATCCCTTTGAAGTTGGTTGAAAGCTTTCCGCGCGTTACGGGTTTCTGCAGATCCCTGATCAGGGAATCGATCTCTTTGAAGTAAGCTTCGCTTTCGTATTCCAGCTGAGAAAAATCCCGGATGTGTTTTTTCTGATAGCGTTTGGGAACCAGAGAGAACCGCCGGTCCGTATCGGCAGGCAGAACGGAATATAAAACCGGAAAAATTTTGAGGCCCTGTATTTGCGCATAGTTGATCTCAGATTCCATATACGCGCTGTTGGGGGTATCCGAGCCTGCAAATAAAAGGACTCTTTTGCTTCTGCGAATCACATCGGCAATTTCTTCCGAAAAGGAACATTCTGATGAATCCATATCATTGCGATCCATCCATACTCTCAGATCTGATTTCTCTTTGATCCGTTCCACAATATCTATGATCCTCGGATCGCGCCTGGCATCTTTTCTGCAGTATGAAACAAAAACGTCAAACTCGCTTTGGTTTTTCTGTTGAGTTAACATGAATGCCACCTCGGACTTTCCGGTTCCGCGAAATAATAACCCCGCATATATACTTGGGCTGCAAAAAAACACAGGGTTTCCCTTGCAAAGTGTACCGGATGATGGTACATATGAAAAACCTATGTTTTTGGTTGTTTAACGATCTGTTTTTGTGATAACGGCTTTTGATCAGTCGGGCGCTGCGAAGCTGACCGCGCCGGGGACGATCTCCACGGTGAAGTGGCTCTCGTAGATGATCTCGCCGTCCAGCGAATAGGCGAAGCCCGCGGGGGCGTCCACCTCCACCTTTCTGGCCTGACGGTACACCACGATGTCCTTCATGTCCTCGCGGTCCAGATGCTCGCCGTTGGTGTAGGGCGTAAGGATCTTTACAAAGCGCAGGCGGCTGATGGGCCGGATCAGGCAGACCTCGATCAGACCGTCGTCCGTTTTGGCGCGGGGCGCGCATTTGAAGGAGCCTCCCACGTACTGGCCGTTGGCCACGGTGCAGAGCAGCGCCTTGCCCTCGGGGTTCAGGGTCTCGCCGTCCGCCTTCACGGTGAAATTGTTCTTCATGGCGGTGAGCAGGGCCTTCACCACGCCCTTGGTATAGGCGTTTTTGTTGCCGTGGCCGGTTTTGGCGCGCTCCTCGTTGATGGTGATTGCCACCGTGGTATCAAAGCCGAAGTTCACCACGTTGTCGGACCAGCGGTCGCCCACCTTCAGCAGGTCCAGCGGACGGTCCTCCGCCGCGATCAGAGCGGGGATGGAGAGGAATTTTTCCGCGCCGCCGAAGGCCTTCACAAAGTCGTTGCCGCTGCCGCAGGGGTACACGGTGACGCTCACGTCCGGTTTGCCGGCCGCGCCGGAGAATACCTCGTTCACGGTGCCGTCGCCGCCGCAGGCGATAAAGCGCACTTTTTCGCCCGGATGCGCTTCGATCCATTGGCCTACGTAAACGGTGGCGTCCTGCGGGGCCTTGGTGATATACACCTCGCAGTCGTCCTTTTCGGGCAGGGCCTCCACGGCCGCTTTGATCTTTTCCGCGGTGTCGGCTTCGCCGGCGTGCGGGTTCACGATGAATACGTATTTCATAAACTGACTCCCTTCAGATTATTGGATCATTAACATGCCCACGGTGATCAGGGCCTCGCCCACGAGATAGGTGAGCATCACGGTGAAGTGCTTTTTGAAGATCAGGTCCTTGTTGGAATGGTAGCGCACCAGATACAGCGTGCAGTCCGAAATGAAGAAGCACACCGCGCCAACGTAGGCCACCGCCGCCCCCGCGCTTTTCGTGGAGGTGAGCAGCATCAGGGCAAACAGGTTCATGGTGCTGTTGGCCACCAGATAGAGGATCATGGGCACGAGCATCATTTTTTCGATGTTCTGCTTTACGCTGAGCGTCACCTTCACCGAAATGCCGAAGTAGACGATCGCGGCCGGGATCACGATCCACCAGATCACGTTCCCCCATACGATGTGGGGCACGTATACGAAGATGAACAGAATGTGGCTGACGAGGAAGCTGATGCCGCCGGAAACGAACCACTTGGTGCCCTTGGGGATCAGCAGCACGTCGCCCAGCCAGCTCGTGCCCAGCGCCGCCACCAGCACCCAGTCGATCTTTTTCGCGGCAAAGCAGTAAAACAGGGTCAGTAATATCAGCAGAAAGGGTTTGGTGTAACGGCGGCGCGGGTCGTCCCGCCAGCTGTCGTACAAATGAAACGCGCTCACCAGCACAAACAGCGCCAGAAAAACGTAATGGATCAACGGCATGCGCCTCCTTTTGGATTTCTTCCTTTATTCTACCACACCCGTTTTTGTTTTTCAATGCAAAAATCGAACATCTTAAGGCGCATTCATTCAAAATTCACAGTCCGTTTGTTGACAAACGCCGCCGGGACGGCTAAAATGGAGACGGAAACAAACCCGCGGGGAGGAAATCCGTATGAAAAAGTGTTTATCCGTGCTGCTTTCCGTGCTGCTGCTCGTAAGCGTTCTGCCGCTTTCTGCCGCGGCCGCCGAGATCAAGGAGAATTACGATCTCTCCAAGCCGCCGATCCTGTTCATAGACGGTATCAACGCCGTGGATCTGGTGCGCGATATCAGCACGAAGGAGGAAGAGACCGTTTATCCCTTTACGGCGGACGACGTGCTCGCGCTCGTCAACGAAAACAGAGCCGCCGTGTGGGACGTGCTGGACGGCGATTTTACGCAGGAGAGCGAAAACGCGGTGATCGACGCCGCCGTATCGCTTCTGGAGGACGTGGAAATGCACGACGACGGCACCTCCAGGTACGATATCACGGCCGACTGGCTCTATCCGCTGCAGACGCGCGAACGCGTTGCGGACGACGGGGACGAGGGCGGTTTCGACATAGGGGAGAAGCTGGATGAACTGAAGGCGTGGTTCCGTTCGCTGTTTCAGAAAGACCCGGAGCCGCTCACCGAGGAAGAGATGATGGAGGCTCTGCTGCAGAGCGAATCCACCTATAAATTCCGCTACGACTGGCGCATGGATCCCTATGAGAACGCCGAACAGCTGCAGGATTTTATCGATTACATGAAGGAGCTGACCGGCTACGATACCTTCAGCCTCGTGGGCTTTTCGCAGGGGGCGACAGTGCTCAACACCTATCTTTCGCTTTACGGATATGAGGATCTGGAGAGCGTGGTGTGGTACTGCGGCGCGCACAACGGCGTGGAAATGGTAGGACAGCTCTTTACGGGCCGCATCGGCGTGGACCCGGATACGCTCACGCAGTATCTCTCGAATCCCGAAAGCAGGGAAGCCTCCGCGGAGCTGATCGCCGCCGTGGCGCAGCAGCTCAACGCCCTGGGCGTGACCGGAAGCATACTGCAGTATACGGATAAGATCATCGACAAGCTGCTCTCCGACGGCGCCATCCGCCGCCTGATCCGCGAAACCGTGGGCAAAATGCCCGGCATCTGGAGCCTGATCGGCGACGACTATTACGAGGAAGCCAAGGCCTACGTTTTCAACGAACCCGGCGACGAAACACGCTTTGCCGCGCTGATCGAAAAGATCGACGCCTATCACTATAACGTGCAGGCCCACAGCGCAGAGATCATGGCGCAGGCCAAGGCCGCCACCGGCAAGATCGGCGTGATCGTCAAATACGGCCGCAGCGTGATCCCGATCATAGAGCACCGCGCCGTGCAGGCGGACGGCGTGATCGACGTCAGGGGCGCTTCCTGCGGGGCCGTCGCCGCGGATATCGGCAGCACGCTGGGCGCGGGCTACGCGCAGGCCGTCAGCGACGGGCACAACCACCTTTCCGCGGACGGCGTGATCGACGCCTCCACGGCCCTGTACCCCGATTACACGTGGTTCATTAAAAATCAGGAGCATTCGTCGGGCGGCGATTACCAGCACGACCTGATCAACAGGATCGCCTATGCCGATGGGCAGTTTACGGTGTTCGACGATCCGGAGTTCCCGCAGTTTGCCGTTTACAGCCCCATCGACAACACCACCGCGCCGTTAACGGACGGCAAGCTGCCGGGCGTGTTCAAACGCGCCTTCCTGCGCTTCCGGGAGTATTTCAGGGAGCTGTTCAAAAAGATCAGGGCGTTCTTTGCAAATATGCTGCCGAACACATGACAGCCGTCAGCCGTCAGCCACATAACAAAAAAGCCGGGAGACCGGCTTTTTTTGGTTTTTTTGCGTAATTGTCAAGTTGTCGCTATGGGATTAATGATTAACGATGAATGATTAACGATTTCGGAAGGGGCGCGGATTGCCGGTGGCAATCTCTGCCGACAGGCAGATGCGCCGACCGAGTTGCGGGTCGCCGGTGGCGACCTCTGTGGCATAAGCCACAGAAGCAACGACCGAACCGGGAGGTGAGAACGGCAGGCGAGACCTGCCCTTACCTGATTGTAGAAGGCGAAACTGCAAATATCGCTTTTTAATGCGGCGGTGCGGGTCTCCGGTGGAGACCTCTGCCGAAGGCAGAAGCACCGACCGAGCCGGCAGGCGAGACGCCGCCACCCTAATCATTAATCATAAATCATTAATCGTTAATCAAAGAGCTCTGTAAATTCCAATTTATTCTGTTCTTACGGGATAATTCTCCTGCAGCACCAGCGCCCGGCCCTGCGCGGAGCAGATCCAGTTGTACAGGATGCTCTCGGGGCTGTTTTGCGGGGCGGAGGCGCGGATCACCACGTAAAAATCATTGGTGAGGGGATATGCGCCGCTGCCGATGGTCTCGTTGGAAGGCGCGACGTCATCCACGGCCAAAATCTTGGCGGTATCCAGCTTTTCCTTTTCCATGTTGGTGAGGTAGTAGTATACCGTGTAGCCGAGGGCGTTTTCGCTGTTGTCGTAATCCGCAACGGCCTCCAGCAGGCCGATCATGGTGCCGATGCGCAGACCCTCCGGCGGATCCATGAGCTCGTCGCCCAGATTCACCAGCTTGTCGAACAGCGTCTGGCTGCCGGAATCGGGGTTGCGCTGGTAGGCGATGATATCGGCGTTTTTGCCGCCCAGCTCCGCCCAGTTCACGGTTTCGCCCTTATATATGCTCTTGATCTGGCTGAGCGTGACGGAATCCACCGGGTTTTCGGTGGAGCAGATGAACACCAGCGCGTCCACGCCGATGGGCGTCATCTCCAGCGGCACGTCGTTTTCCTCGATATAGGCCTTGGCCTCTTCGCTGGGCTCGTAGGCCAGCAGGATATCGAAATCCCCGTCCACAAGCTGTTTGTAGTTATCCGTGGTGGAGCCGGTAAAGGAGATCATGGCGTCCGCATCCTCGCGGGAGATCCCCAGCACCGCGGCCGTCACGGCCTGCCCGAGGGGCTTGTTGGCCAGCGACCCGCCCATGCGCGGGTAGTTTTCCGCCGTAAACACAAAGGCGCCGTCCGCCGGATCTGCGGTTTCGGTCCCGTCCTGCGCGGTTTCGGAAGCGGAAACGGGCTCCGCTTCCGCCGTCGTTTCATCCGCCCCCGGCGCCCCCGCGCAGCAGCAGAGGCCGAACAGAAGCGTAAAGACCAGAAGAAGAGGGAGAATAAGTTTGGTTTTTTTCATATAGGATACCTCCGGGAGAGTTTTGAGTGTTGAGTGTTGAGAATGAAAGCTCGCTGTGCTCGCGGGATGGGGGATAGTAGATAGACTGGCCACTGGTCACTTTTCTTGCAACTTGTAACTTGCAACTGCAAACGGCGAACGGCGAACGGCTGAAAAGCGATATGCCGCTTCGCGGCGCGATATATTTGCTTCACAAATGCGATATACCCTTCACTTCGTTCGTGTGCGATATGATATGAATTCCAGATCTCGTCCCGCAGGGACATATCGCACCGTAGGTATATCGCATTCCAAAGGGATATATCGCGAATTCCGGCAGGAATTCATATCGCTGCCGCGCCGACGGCGCGGCGCGTCATGCCATCTTCCCGTTCCCCGCCCGGTACAGCACGTGGCCGTCTTCATCCAGCGCGATGCATTCGGCGGGGGTGGCGATCAGAACGAGCCCGTTTTCGTAACGCGTTTGCACAACGCCGTTGTATTTTTTCAGCAGATCCGTTGTGCTGTAAACGGCGCTCCGGTCGTCGGTGGTCTGCCGGGCGCAGAGCAGCTCGCCGGATAAAAACCAAAGCGAGCATTTTTCATGGTAGGTCTCCGGATCCGTGCCCGGGCCGAAAAGGGTCTCCAGCGTGGTGGAACAGATCTCTTCGCCCGCCGCAAGATCGAAGATCCTTACCGTGCCGTCTTTGTAAACGGCCAGCGCGCGGCCGAAACCGGTTTCCAGCGATACGTAGCGGTCGCCTCCGCCGGAATACTGCCATTCGTAAGGCGGGTCGATCTTCATGAGAAGTTTGCCGTCCGGCGTCAGCAGGTAACCGAAGCCGTCCTCGCCGCGCATATAAAGCGTGATCTCGCCGTATTCGTAGTCGCTGAGCACCGTGACGTATTTCGCCGTTACGGGCAGTTCGATCTCGTTTCCGAAGAAATCGCGGAACATGTGCGTTCTTCTTGTGCAGAACACGGTGCCGTTCGTCCCGGAAAGGAAGTTATAACTGTCCAGATTGTTCAGCGCCACGGGCGTCCAGCCCGTATCGGGAAAAACGGGATTCCCGTCCTTGTCAAAGTAATCCGCGCGGATCTCGTTTCCGCTGCCGTAAACTGCCAGCGTATAGCCGGTATGGTCGTCGAACATAAGGCTTTCGTACTCCGCGTCGCTCACCGGCTCGCACATGGCGTTCAGCAGGCGGAACTTCCCGTTCTCCTTCAGGGAGGCCTGCCGGAGCAGCTTGCCGTTGGTCAGATACGTGTCGTACGGGTACAGGTCCCGGTCTTCCATTTCTTTTGTATACAGCACGTTCCCGTTCCAATCCAGCGCCGTATAGACGTTATGCATGGGCCGGCCTTCCACGAGTTCGCCTTCCGTCTGCAGCAGCAAAAGCGTTTCGTCCGCGTAGATCACCGGCGGTGTGTATCCGTAATCCGGGTCCGTTTCCATAACGCCGCCGAGCTTCAGCACCGGTTTGCCATCCTTTGCCGAATATACCGCGGGGACCGTTGTTTCCGTGCCGATGATCAGATACGGCAGATCGCGGCGGAAAAGATCCGTAAGCGAAACGTCCGTGTCAAAATGCATCGCCCAGCTTCCGTCAAGGGCGATCACGTCGGTGGTCATATCGTAGCCGTATTCGCTGCCGGGGATCGCTTTCCGCAGCAGAAAGCAGCCGGTCTCGTCGTCCATAAGCAGCGAAATCGCTTCGGTCCAGTTCGCGCCGGTCACCACCCTGCCGTCGCGCGTCATCAGCCCGTAGGAGCACATGTATTCCGAGAAGGACCATTCTTCGCTTTCGCTCGTAATATCCCGGTAAAAGGTGACGTCCGCGAAGTAAAGGGAGAGCGGCCCGTAATCGTCCCGCGGCTCAAACGTGCCGTGCAGGCCGTCCTCAAAGAAATAATTGATTTTTACGCCGGTGTAATATTCCCCCACGTCCGGCAGCTCCGGCAGCGAGAACGTCAGCGGTTTTTCCGCAGGCAGAACCTGCGTTTCGGCATCGGCCGCCGTCGGCCCGTCTATGGTCGCTTCGTCCGGCGCCGTCGGTGATTCCGGCGTTTTTGCGCAGCCGGTAAGGCTCAGCGCCAGCAGCGCCGCCAGCAGGAAACACACGGTCTTTTTCATATTTTTCTCCTCCCGCATTCCGTTCTGATACCATCATACCGCGTTCTTTTGCGGATTGCTACGAATGAAACAAAATTGTAACGGAGGGTGACATAAATGTAAACGTTGACGCGCACCGTATTGTGCAATTTCAGTTTATCGGGATGTTCGCTGACGCGAACGGGATGGTGCACCTACGGTGCGGGAGATTGCGCCTGATGGCGCGGGAGGTTGTGCCTGCGGCACGGGAGATGCGCCTTGCGGCGCGGGAAAAATTCTTTTCCCCTGTAATAATCCCGCGAGCGTGAGCAAGCACCCTCCCACGAGCGTAAGCGAGTATTCTCCCGTGAGCGGAGCGAACATCCTCCCGCGAACGCAGTGAGCAAATTCCCGTTCGCGTCAGCGAACTCGCGCCAACGGCGCGATAAATTCCAATTTCTCAGCACACAAATGATTATACCGCGTAACTGAAAAAAGCGCCGTTCGGCGCTTTTTTCATTCCCCGAAGGGTTCGTATAAAAACCGGAAGCCGGGTTTTTCTTCGGTCAGGTCCTCCATCAGGCGCAGGAAGCCTTTTTTGCGGCGGCCGAGGTTTTCCTCCAGCGCGGCGGTGTTCACCACCACCACGGTGACCGGCTCCGCGATATCCGTCAGCGCGTCGTGCAGCGCGTCCAGATTTTTGCCGTAGTATTCCGGGAAGCTGAGCGCCTCGGCAAAGATGCTGTGGAGATCGGCGGTGGAATCGATTTTTGCGCCGTCCAGAAATACGTATTTCATGCCTTATTCCTCCCCGTACAGCAGCGTAAAGTGCTCGTAATGGTCGTCCGTGTAGTAGATCAGGCCGTCGTTGGAATACACGATGCGTTTGGCCCCGCGGCTGCGCGCGCCCAGCGTGTCGATATCGCATTCCTTGTAGGTGCGGCCCGGTTTTTCGGGCAGAATGCCCTCGTAATTGCCGAAGCGGCCGCCGCCGATGCATTTGCCGGGGGCGTAGGGCTCCAGACTGCCGCCGGTCCAGCCCAGCTTTTCCGCCTGGCTTTTGGTGATAAAGTTCTGCGGCAGTTTGCCGTAGGTGTGGATGTAGAGCGCCACGTCGTCCTTGGTGGTATAGGTGCCGTTTTCATCGATGAGCGTCTCCGGTTCGGCGGAGGACGGGGCTTCCGTCTCTGTTTCCTCCGGCGGGGAGGTCTCGTTTACGTCCGCGGGCGTGTTTTCCGTGGGCGCGTCGGTCACGATGCTCAGATCGTAGCCGTCCTCCGTATATTCCGGGTCGGTCACGATATCGAGCGGCGCCGCCGGGGCGCAGGCGGTGAACAGCATTACCAGCGAGAGCAGTACGGATAATGCCAATATCAGTTTTTTGCGCATGCTTTGCCTCCGTAAATCCTTTATGAAAACATTATAACATTTTCCGCAGGGAAATGCAAGCGTGGCAAATATCAGTTTATCTGTGAGGGCTCAGGGCCCAGGGCTCAGGGCTCAGGTGTAACAAGGAATAACAGCAAAAAAAGCGGCAATACGATAACAAGCATATTCAAAACCGTTACCTGCCTTGAAATTGCGATGGTTTCGGTTTTAAATCAGAACAGATAAAATGCAGAAACTTCCCTCCCAAGCCTGGGCCCTGGGCCCTGGGCCCTGAGCCCTGAGCCCTACAAATTCCAAATTGACTTTTCCTCTCCGTTATTTTACAATAGAACCTGAGGTGAACAAAATGAAAAACGATTGCATTTTTACCTGCCCGGTATCGGAGATCGTGAGCCTTTCCGGCATCGTGACCGTACCCTCGGGTTTTGACAAGGAAAAAGAAAAGCTCCCCGTGATCGTATTCCTGCACGGCTCCGGCGAGGTCGGGGACGGGAGTGAAACGCAGGTGCAGCGCGTGCGCGCCCACGGTATCCCCAAACTGTTCGGCGCGGACGCGGATTACAAAGGCCTTCGGGTGATCACCGTATCGCCCCAGTGCCCGTGGGACATGATCTGGGACGATATCGCCCTTCCGCTGAAGGAATATATCGACGCCGCAATAAAGGAATTCGGCGGCGACCCCGCAAGAGTATCCATCACCGGTCTTTCCATGGGCGGCTTCGGCACGTGGAGCCAGGCCTGCCTGTTCCCGGATTTCTACCGGCGTCTGGCGCCGGTCTGCGGCGGCGGCGTGAGCTGGCGGGTGGACGACCGCTTTAAAGGCAAACAGATCCGCGTGTACCACTCGGTGGACGACGACAGCGTGCCCTTTGATTTCTCCGTGATCATGGTAAAGCAGGCGGTGGAAGCCGGCGCGGACGTGGAATTCATTACCTATACGCGCGAGGGCCACGGCTGCTGGAACCGCGCCTACGGGGAAACGGACCTGATCGAGTGGCTGGCGTTTGCCAAATGAAAAATGAAAGATTAAAAATTAAAAATTCAGGAAGCAGGCCGACGGATCGCAGATTAATGATTAATGATTAATGATTCCCGGCCGGCGTCCGGCGCTGAATCAATCCCTCATCCCCCATCCCCCATCCCCCATCCCTCATCCCCCATCCCTCATTTAATAAATTCTCCTCTTGTATCTAAATAAAGATGCTGATATAATAAAATTAACAAATACAGAAGGGTTGTGTGTTCATGTATAACGAAAGGCTCAACAGCCGCATCTACCGCAAGCTGGAAAACGCGCTGCGCATCTACGAAAAGTACGTCTACCAAAGGGTGGGCGAACTGGCGGATCCCGAGGGGCTTACTACCTTCGAGCATCTCCGCGCGGTGCCCGCGGAGGGCTTTGCGCCCATCGCCCCCGGTTACAAATGGGGCAGCGAGTGGGAAAACCTCTGGGTGCGCGGTAAATTCACCGTTCCCGCTTCCTTGGCCGGCAAAAAACTGTATGCCGTATCCAACTGCGGCGGCGTGGAGCAGCTGTTCTTTGTGGGCGGCGTTCCCAAGGGTCTGTTCAACACCAAAAACCGCGACTTTATCGGCGGCAGCCACGCCAGCCAGTATATCGGCGAGTTTGCCGCGGGCGAGACCTTCGAGCTGGCCTTTGAGTGCTACGCGGGCCATTTCTGCGTGGACACCGCCCCCTACGATAACTACGATTATCCGGATATCCCGGCGTGGGATTATTCCCACACCTTCAACGGCGTGGAGATCTGCGTGCGCGACGACGACGTGTTCACGCTGATCTTCGATCTCCGCGAGATCCTGAATGCGGCGGAGCATATCCCGGCAAACAACTTCCTTTCCGCCCGCGCCAAAAAGGTGCTGCGGCAGTTGGACGACGTGCTGGTGCGCTACCCGAAGCACGCCTCCAAGGAGGAGTTCGACGCTGGCGTAAAGGCCGCGCTGGCCATCACGCGCCCCTTCTTCAATGGCGGCAATTCCCGCATTTTCGGCAGGGTGGGCGTCATCGGCCATTCCCACATGGATACGGCCTGGCTCTGGCCCGTGAACGAGACCATCCGCAAGTGCGCGCGCACCTACGCCAACGCCATGCACCTGATGGAGCAGTATCCGGAGTATAAGTTCATCCAGTCCTCCGCGCTGCACAGCGAGTGGATGAAGGACTATTATCCCGATATTTTTGAGGAGATGAAAAAGCGCGTGGCCGAGGGGCGCTACGAGCCCAACGGCGGCGTTTACGTGGAATGCGACTGCAACATTACCAGCGGCGAGCTCATGGTGCGCCAGTTCCTCAAAGGCCAGCAGTTCACGCGCGAGAACTTCGGTTACACGGCGGACAGCTTCTGGCTGCCGGATACCTTCGGCTACAACGGCAACATCCCGCAGATCATGCGGTTGAGCAACGTAAAATATTTCTACACCACCAAGATCGGCTGGAACGAGCAGAACAAGTTCCCGTTTGAAAGCTTTACATGGCGCGGCATCGACGGCAGCGAGGTGCTCACGCACTTCAACCGCACCCACTGCTGGCCGGACGTGGCGGATCTGCCCGCCGCCGTGAACGAGATCACGCTCAAGGATACCACGGACCTGCGCCTTGTGGCCTACGGCTACGGGGACGGAGGCGGCGGTCCCACCCCCGGCATGATCGAGACCGGCCGCAGAGCCGCTTCGCTGGAGGGCATGCCCGAGGTGGAGAACATGACGGTCAGCGCCTTTATGAAGGAGCTGGAGGCGCAGCAGGCCGATCTGCCCGTATACGCGGACGAGCTCTATCTGGAGCTGCACCGCGGCACGCTCACGCAGATGCACAACGTCAAGCGCAAAAACCGCAAGGCGGAGCTGGCCCTCAGAGATATGGAATATTTCCACGTGCTGGCGGGCAGGCCCGTCACCGAGGCGCAGGAAAAGCGCCTGAAAACGCTGCTCAAAAACCAGTTCCACGATATTCTGCCCGGCACCTGCATCACGCCGGTGTACGACGTGTATAACGAAGAGATGGACGCCCTTCTGGCCGATTACGCCGCCGATACGGCCGCGGATATCGCCGCGCTGGTTGCCCCGTCCGAAAATTACACCGCCTTCAACACCCTCTCGTTCGACCGCACCGATCCCGTGGTCATCGAAGGCGCAAAGGGCTTTGCCAAAAACCTTCCCTCGCAGAAATACGTTGACGTGTGCGGCAGAGCGCTGCTCGCCGTGGGCGGCGTAGCGCTGCCCGGCTTCGGTTCCCGCGTGATCGAAATGGGCGACGCGCCCGTGGCCGCGCCCTCCGCCTTCTCTTACGATCACACGACGCTGGAAACGCCCTTCGCCGTGATCACCTTCAATGAAAACGGCTATATCTCTTCCTTCGTGGATAAGGCCACCGGCCGCCAGCTGCGCAAGACCGGCGGCGCCCCGCTGGGCGTCCTGCTGTTCGGCGAGGATGTGCCGCTGGATTGGGATAACTGGGATCTGGAGCGCGATATCGTTTACGGTCTCAAGCCCGTTTGCGGCTTCAAGGGCCGCACCGTGGTCACGGACGGCGCCGTGGAGATCCGCCTGCGCTCCGTGTTCGACGTGGGCGACGGCACTACGGTCACGCAGGATATGGTGTGCTATGCCGATACGCCGCGCATTGATTTCCATACCCTCGTGGACTGGCAGAGCCCCCACCGCCTGCTGAAGGTGGGCTTCGATCTGGATATTGCCGCCGCCAAGGCCCGCAGCGAGATCCAGTACGGCCACGTACAGCGTCCCACCACGCAGAACAACTCTCTGGAATACGCCAAGTTCGAGGTATGCAACTATAAATGGACCGACGTTTCGGAGCCCCGCTTCGGCGCCGCCGTGCTCAACGACTGCAAATACGGCGTTACGGTGACGGACTGCAACATCCGCCTTTCCCTGCACCGCGGCGGCACGCATCCCGATTTCACGGGCGACTGCGGGCAGCACGAAATGACCTATTCTCTGCTGGTGCACGACGGCGATTTCCGCGCCTGCAATACCGTTTACGCCGCCTATATGCTCAATATCCCGGCGGTGGCGGCCAAGGGCGAGGCCGAGGTCGAGCCCATTGTGAAGATCGGCGCGCCGAATATCATCTGCGAGGCCGTAAAGCCCGCCGAGGACGGCTGCGGCACCGTGATCCGCCTCTACGAGTGCGAAGGCGCCAAAACAAGAACCGCCGTCGCCCTGAAGGGCGCCGCCAAGGCCACGCTCACCAATCTGCTGGAGGACACGTGGTGCGAGCTGCCCCTGGAAAACGGCGAAGTGAAACTCATCTTCCGTCCGTTCGAGATCAAAACCGTTCGGTTTTGATCAGGGCTCAGGTACAGGTAACTAATGCCTGATGCCTTTCTTCTTAACACGCAACACGCAACACTATAATCGTTAATCATTAATCTTTAATTTTTAATTTTAATTCCCCGGAGGTACCCCATGTCCTTCACGCCCGAGCCCTATTTCCCCCCTGATTTCTCGTCCGACGCGCTGAAAAACGCGCCGGACGCCCGCCTTGCGCCCGCGCCCGCGGACGGGGTGGCGCCGGAGGGCTTCCACGCCACGAGCATCTATCCCGAGTATTTCAAGGCCGGCGGCCGCTGGCTGCTGGCGGAGGAAAGCCGCATGGACTGCGTGCCCGTGTATGAAAACGGCAGGGTGGAGACCAGAGAGCTGCGCCGCCTGAAAAAGGGCGACCGTGTGTTCTGCGGCCGCACCGAAAACGGGGAAGAGGGCATCCTGCTGCACGCGGACGGCTTCCGCGCGCCGAAAGCGCCGAAGGAGACCTTCGCCTTCCGGCAGGGACATTCGAGAGAGACCTCCTTCTCCCGCGATTACGACGAGCTCTGCGAGCTGCTGCGGTACGAGCGCGAACACGGCAATATCCTATGGGTGATGGGCCCGGCCTTTTCGTTTGACCGCAAGGCGCGCGAGGCCTTCTGCCGCGTGATCGCCGGGGGCTACGTGCACGGCGTGCTGGCGGGTTCCATCCGGGACGACGGCCCGATGCCCGAAGTGTACGCGGACGTTTACGCGGCGCAGGACGCCATGCGCGCGCTGGTGCGCGGCGCCACCACGGTGATCTGCATGGCCACCATGCTGCATACCATCGCCGTGGGCAATTTAACGCCCTCCTACCGCGTGCTGCCGGACGGCACGGTGCGCAAGCTGTATTTTTACTGCGTGGATATTTCCGAATTCACCGTAAACAAGCTCACGGACCGCGGCAGCCTCGCCACGCGCGGCATCGTTACCAACGTGCAGGATTTTATCGTGCACGTAGCGAACGGGCTGGGGGTATAAAACAAAGTATATATGAAAACGGTTTTGATCAAAGAGGATATCCTCTCCCGCAACAACGAGCGCGCAAAAGAGGTCCGCGAGACCCTTGCCCGCCGCAATATTTACTATATCAACGTCATGTCCTCTCCGGGGGCGGGCAAGACCACGCTGCTCACGGGGCTGCTAAACGAGCTGAAAGGCGATTTCCGTATCGGCGTGATCGAGGCGGATATCGATTCGGACGCGGACGCCCTTGCCGTGGAGCGCGCCACCGGGGTGAGGACCATACAGATGCACACGGGCGGGGCCTGCCACATCACCTGCCAGATGAGCATGGAAGCCCTGGAGGCTCTGGGGCTGGAGGGGCTGGACCTGGTGTTTTTGGAGAACATCGGCAATCTGGTGTGCCCGGCGGAGTTCGATACGGGCGCCAACATGAACCTCGTGCTGCTCAGCGTGCCGGAGGGGGACGACAAGCCCCTGAAATACCCGCTGATGTTCGAGGTGGCCCACGCCGTGGCCGTTACGAAGACGGACGTTGCGCCCATCTTCGATTTTGATCGGGAACGCGCCGTAACCAACGTGCGCTTCCGCCATCCCGGCATCCCGGTGTTTTTCACCGCGGCCGCGAAGGGCGAGGGCATTGCGGAGCTTGCGGCTTATATAAACAACGAAATCAAAAAAACGATCCGATAAACGGGAGGTCTTTTTTATGGCAAACGTCAACGACAGAATCTGCATCATCGGCGGCGGCCCCGCCGGTCTGGCCTGCGCGGTGTACCTTGAGAAAAAAGGGTATGCCGACTACGTGATCTACGAAAAACTGAACAAGGTGGGCGGCAAAGCCTACTCCCCCAAAATCGAAGTGAACGGCGAGCTCCGTTCCTACGAGACCGGCGCCATTATGGGCGCAATCACCTACCACGCGGTTTCCGAAATGGAGGCCTTCGGCGGCTATTACCACAAGGGCCCCAACTTTAAGCCCGGCGAGCCCAACATGCGCCGCGAATACCGCAGCGTTGCCGGCGACGTGATCGAACCCTTCAACCCCAAGGCGGACGCCTCCCTGAAAAAGACCCTCGGCCTGTTAAAACTGAAACGGCAGTTCAAGAAGCTGAAAAAGCTGATGGAGACCAAATATGCCGGTTACGACTGCTACGGCCACATCGGCGTAGCCAAGGGCGAATACTACGGCATTTCCAAAATCGTGAAGAATACCGATAACACCAATATCGGCGAGGCCTTCCCGAACTACATCAAGGGCACGAACCCCAACCTGAAGGATCTGGCCTTGCCCTTTAAGGAGTTCTGCGAGCTCAACGGCGTGCCCGAGGTGCAGCGCATCTGGATCGGGCCGTATACCTCCTTCGGCTACGGCTATTTCGACGAGATCCCCGCCGCCTACGTGCTCAAATATCTGGATATGACCACGGCGGCCGAATTCGTGGGCATGCGCCTGTGGACCTGGCAGGACGGCACGCAGGAGATCTACAACAGCGTGAACGCCAAATTGAAGCACCCCGCCGTGCTGAACACGGAAGTGGTGAAGGGGGAGCGCCCGGACGGCAAGGTACACGTCATCGTGAGAAGCGCGGACGGCACGGAGACCACCGAGATCTTCGATAAGCTCATCATCACCACGCCTCTGGATTATTTCAAGGACTACGCGGACGCCTCCGACGAGGAAAAGGATCTGTTCTCCAAAATCGTGCACGAGAAATACGTGGACTTCATCGCCCGCTTCAAGGAGGACAGCGGCCCCGTGATCTCCGGCTACATCTTTGAAAACATGGAGCCCGAGCGCCTCGGCCACGCCATGGTCTACTATCACCGCTGGGAGGATATCGGCCCCAACTGCCCGTGCACCGTTTACGCGCTCCGCAACCACACCGGCGATCCGGACGTGCCCTACGAAAAGACGCTGGAAATGATGAAGGAAGACATCGAAAAGGCTCTGAAATTCCCCATCGAGGAGGTCCTCTACGCGCAGGAGAGCTACTACTGCCCGCACGTAGGCCCCGCGGATTACAAGGCCGGCTGGTACGACCGTCTGGAGAAGATCCAGGGCGAGAACAACACCTATTACGCCGGCGAGATCCTTTCCTTCGGCGATATGGAGGATACCTGCGCCGCCAGTAAAGATATCATCGGCAGATTCTTTTAAGCCATGAGCGAAGTCAGAACCATTCTGCTGCGCAAAAGCGTATTTGAGGATAACGACCGGGCGGCGGACGCCCTGCGTGCGCGGATGAAGGAACGGGGCGTATGCCTCGTCAACGTGATGTCCTCGCCCGGCAGCGGCAAAACAACGCTGCTGGTAGCCCTCATCGAACGGCTCAAGCAGCATTACCGCATCGGCGTAATGGAAGCGGATATCGATTCGGATAAGGACGCCGTGACCGTGGCAAAAAAAACCGGCTGCCGCGCGGTACAGCTGCATACGGACGGCATGTGCCATCTGGACGCGGGCATGACCGAACAGGGCCTGCAGGCGCTGGGCGACGGGCTGGACCTGATCTTCCTCGAAAACGTGGGCAACCTCGTTTGCCCCGCGGAATACGATACGGGCGCGGCGCTGGATCTTGTGATCCTGTCCGTCCCGGAAGGGGAGGATAAGCCGCTGAAATACCCGCTGGTGTTCCAAAAGGCCGATCTCGTGATCATCAGCAAAACGGACGCCGCGCCGTATTTCCCCTTCGATATTTCCCGCTGCATCCGGGGTATCCGCACGCGCAGCGATACGGCCGACGTGATCCCCGTTTCCGCCAAAACCGGCAATAATATGGAAACGCTGGCCGGGTGGTTTACACAAAAGCTGGCAGAGTTTCGGAAAGCGGAAAACTGAAATGTCAGCCTTCCGCTGTAAAAGTGACCAGTGGTCAGTGGCCAGTGGCCAGCCTTCTGCGTCCGGATCTGATTGCTTTAACGGGTACCGGCCACCGGCCGCTCATACCGGCGCAGCGTGAAATTACACTTTATCCGTGAGGATTCATACAGAAAGGAAAAACAATGCCCAAACAAAACGAACATGTTATCAGTGTTTATCAGAACGAGGCGGAGCTGCGCAAAAACTACGCCAAGCTCGCCAAAAAGATCACCGACGTGGTGGTGCACAAGATCGGCGGCGTGACCGCGGACGATCCCGAATACTGGGGCCTCAGAGAGATGCTCACGCCCGAGATGGTGGATATGTGCAACAAGATGAAGCTGCGCAAGCACTACACGCTGGACGATCTGATCAAGCTGCACAAGGGCGTGGACCCCAAGCACATCGAAGAGGTCTACGAGCAGATGAGCGTGATCGGCATCATCGAGTACGATTACGGCGATCATTATACGCACAACCACGAAAACGACCATCCCATTCCGAACGCGCCCCGCGTCAAGCGCTACCGGCTGCCGTTCTTCGTGCCCGGCAGCGCGGAGCTCTTCAATTCCTCGGTGGACCGCATCGAGCGCAACCCGGCCGTCACTTCGTTTTTTGAGCGGATGACCTTTATCCCGCTGGCGGGCATCACCCACATGGTCGCGCCCGGCGGCATGGGCATCGGCATGCACGTGATCCCGGTGGAAAAGGCCATCGAATCCCGGCAGGAATCCATCTCGCTGGAGAAGATCTCTTACTGGCTCACGAAATACGACGGCCACATCGCCGCGGGCATCTGCTCCTGCCGCGCCTCCCGCGCGGTGCTGGGCGACGGCTGCACGGACGACGTGAACGACTGGTGCGTCCAGCTGGGCGATATGGCGGATTACGCCGTGGAGACCGGCCGCGCCCATTACATCACAAAAGAGCGCGCGCTGGAGATCTTTGCGCTGGCCGAAAAGAACGGCTACGTGCACCAGATCACCAATATCGACGGTGAGGATAAGATCTTTGATATCTGCAACTGCAACGTGCGCATCTGCAACGCGCTGCGCACCAGTATGCTGTTCAATACGCCCTATCTTTCCCGCAGCGCCTACACCTCCAAAGTGGATCCCGAAAAATGCGTGGCCTGCGGCAAGTGCGTGGAGATCTGCCCCGCCGGCGCCGTGAAGCTGGGCCGCAAGCTGTGCAAAAAGGACGGCTCCCCGGTCACCTACCGCCACGCCGTGCTGCCGGATAAGGTTCGCTGGGGCGAATACGCGTGGGACGAGGATTACCGCGATACCAAGGTCATGTCCAATACCTACGCCGTGGGCAGCGCGCCCTGCAAGGCGGCCTGCCCGGCCCACGTGCCGATCCAGGCCTATCTGAAGCTGGCGCGGGACGGCAAGTACCGCGAAGCGCTCGCCATGATCAAAACCGAAAACCCGTTCCCCAGCGTCTGCGGCCGCGTGTGCAACAAGCGCTGCGAGGACGCCTGCACCAGAGGCACCGTGGACGCGCCCGTCTCCATCGACGCGGTGAAAAAGTTCGTGGCCGATCTGGAACTGCGGGACGCCGAGCGCTACGTGCCCGAAAAAACGGTGCAGTCCGTTTACGGCAAGTGGGACGAGAAGATTGCCATCATCGGCGCGGGCCCCGCGGGTCTGTCCGCCGCCTATTATCTGGCCGAAATGGGCTACGCCCCCACGGTGTTCGAAAAGAACCCCGCCCCCGGCGGCATGCTCACCTACGGCATTCCCAGCTACAAGCTGGAAAAGGACGTGATCGAGGCCGAGATCGACGTGCTCAGGAAACTCGGCGTGGAGATCCGCTGCGGCGTGAACGTGGGCGAGGACGTCACCATTCAGGAGCTGCGTGAGCAGGGCTACAAGGCCTTTTATATCGCCATCGGCTGCCAAGGCGGCCGCCGTCCCGGCGTGCCGAACGATACCGCCGAAGGCACGGATATCGCTGTTTCTTACCTGCGCGAAAGCTTCGAGCACCGCGCGCCCTTCACCGGCGACGTGGTTATCGTCGGCGGCGGCAACGTGGCCGTGGACTGCGCCCGCAACGCGCACCGTCTGGGCGCCGCTTCCGTGAAGATGTTCTCTCTGGAGCAGCGCGATGAGATGCCCGCCACAAAGCAGGAGATCGCCGAAACGCTGGAAGAGGATATTGCGATCGAGAACGGCTGGGGTCCCAAGGAAGTGCTCACGGACGACGCGGGCAAGGTGACCGGCATCGTGTTCAAGCGCTGCACGTCCGTCTTCAATGCCGAGGGCAAATTCGCCCCGGAATATGACGAAAACGATACGGTGGAGGTCAAAGCGGAAAAGATCGTGTTCGCCATCGGCCAGGCCATCGAGTGGGGCAAGCTGCTGGACGGCACCAAGGTGGAATTCTGGCACGGCAATTATCCGGTGGCCGATAAATTCACCTACCAGACCGCCGAAGAGGATATCTTCGTGGGCGGCGACGTATACACCGGCCCCAAGTTCGTGATCGACGCCATCGCCGCGGGCCACGAGGCCGCGGAGAGCCTGCACCGTTTCGTGCGGCCCAAGGCGCACATGACCATCGGCCGCAACCGCCGCGCCTATACGCCGCTGGATACGGAGGATATCACCCTGCCGGATTACGATACCGCAGGCCGTCAGGAAGAAGCCATGCTGCCCGGCGAGGACCACAAAACCTCCTTCAAGGACCTGCACGGCACCCTTACCGAGGAACAGGTGAAAACCGAAACCGCGCGCTGCCTTTCCTGCGGCGTCTCTTACGTGGATCCCAATCTCTGCATCGGCTGCGGCCTGTGCACCACCAAGTGCCAGTTTGACGCGATCCATCTGATCCGCGATAACCCGAAGTGCAGCGATATGAAGATCGCCGAGGATAAGGTGCTGGGCCTGATGAAGTATCAGCTTGCCCGCATCGGCAAGATCGTGGTGAACGCCGGCAGCGAGGACGCCAGATACATGCGCGCAAAGCGCAGGGCATGGAAAAAAGCCCAGAAGGACGCCGACTGATGCACGAGCTGGGAATCGTCGTCAAGGTACTGGAGCAGGTGGACGCCGCCGCCGAGCAGTATAAAGCGCAGAAAGTGCTCAAGGTCACCATGGAGGTGGGCGAGGTGAGCACCATTGTGCCGGATCTGTTTACGGACGCGTTCAACTGGGCCAGAAAACGCACCCGCTTCGCGCAGGAGGCCGAGCTGGAGATGATCATTATCGAAGGCCGCACCTACTGCCGCGGCTGCGGCGAAACCTACAAAACCACCGAATACGGCAAAACCTGCCCCCACTGCGGCGGCACGGATACCTATCTGCTCACCGGCGATCAGGTGATCATCAAGGACGTGGCGGCCGTGTTCGAAGAGGACGCGCCGAAAAACGAAACAGAATAAAAA
>JAEEGL012736911.1_pt1 | contig 25374 bp, 12 predicted proteins | sample 9134231 | NCBI WGS metagenome assembly JAEEGL01 (sample SAMN16246548, study PRJNA631951) | gut metagenome | biome: gut microbiome; feature: rumen; material: fiber-attached | host: Bos | place: Iran: Karaj | collected 2018-10
AGTATACGACTACAACGACAAAAACTCGCTGTCCGTCAGCAACTTGGGCAATATGGGTTCGCCGTACATATCCAACATCTTCGACGACCGTGAGCAAAACCGACAGTCGCCAGTGTTCTTCCTCGACAAAGTGAGCGACTTCGTTGCCAAGCCGGAAGACACCAAATTTTATCAGGTAAACCACCCATACACATGGCTGTATTACGCCCAGACCCCCAAGGCGCGAAACGGTCAGGTGATAGACTTCATGCATACGCAGAATGTCAACAGGAATTTCAATTGGGGATTTAGCGTTGGACTTGTTGGCTCCACGGGTCGCATCAGCCGTCAGCACATGAGGAACACCACCTTCACGCCGCAGATGAGTTACACCGGTAAACACCTGAAAATCCACGCATTCTACAAGTTCAACAAGTTTTACACCGAGGAGTATGGCGGCATCATCGACACCATCGACATCAAGAACAACCGTTTTACCACCAAACTCGAAAACACTTTTAGCACATGGGGGCGGCGCACATGGGAGTTAGCGGGCGAATATTCGGAGGGAAAGACTGATTTTCAGATAATTAACGACTCCACAAGAACGGAGATTTATACGCCGAGGCTTGCGTTCAATTATGTTTTTTCCTACGACAAAATATTCCGCACGTATCAGGACGAGGACATGGACATGACATTTTACAAGGAGTTTCATCAGACCACAGTCCCCACGTATGACTCGCTTTTCTTCCGTTGCCTTACCAACAAGGCACAGTTGAAAATATTTGAAACACAGTACTTTCCGTGTGTGCGCGGCGCGTTGGGCGTGGAAAACGAGTTGTATTACAATTTTAACGGCTACCTCGCCGACAACTCCAACCACAAGTACACCAACACTTTCATCGAAGGCTCTATAAGCAAAAACAAGTCGCGAAACCTCATCCTCAACGCCTCCTACCGCCAATACCTCACGGGACGCAAACTCGGCGACATGCACATCAAGGGCGACCTGGGATTCAAATGGTTTAAGGGCGAATCAGACACCGTTAACTATATAGTGAAGGCTGCGGTGGATTTCCGCAACGAGGAGCCCACCTACTTCGAGCAAGAATATTACGCCAACAATTTCAGGTGGAAAAACGATTTTGACAAGCGTCAGACCCTGCGCATCGGCGGCGAGATAGAATTGCCGAGGTGGCATTTGAAGGCGGGCGTATCCAACTATGTATTAAACAATTACGTCTATATCAACGACAAAGCCGTGCCGCAACAGACCAAAAAAGCGATTACGGTGCAGAGCGTGAGCCTGATGAAGGATTTTTTTGTGTGGCACGTGAGGTTTGCCAATCGTTTTACGTACCAGCACACCGACCACAACAAAATAATGAACCTGCCAAATATCGCGCTCTACCACGCCACGTATTTCGAGTTTTACTTGGTTAAAAACGTGTTGCTCACGCACTTAGGTGGCGAGGTAAGGTATTCTGACCGTTACAACGCATTTGGCTACGCGCCCGCAACGTCGCTGTTTTACCCGGCTACGCGCATGAACGCTGGCGACTATCCCATCATCAACGCCTTCATCAACATCAAGATACGCGGCGTGCTGATGTTTTTCAAGTGGGAGCACATCAACGACGGCATTTCAAAAGACTGGTACGCCTCCACAGACGACTATCCGATACAGGATTTCCACTTCATGTTTGGCATCCTTTGGCGTTTTGGCGACTAAAAGTGAAAAAATTTTTTAGGGTAATTGTAATGTTGTGTGTTATATAGATGAAACCAAACTAAAACATACAACATACTCTCTTTAAAACCAAAACGCAATTAATTGATTATTAACCTAAAAGGAGGCCCGACGGTCTCTTTTTTTTGTGATTGTAACATCGAAATATTGGTGATAATACGATGAAAAAATATCTGTTGATAACTACTTTGGCGGTATTGTTGCCGCTGGTTGTTGCCGCTCAGGAAGAGTATGTGGCTCAGGGAGTTAAAACCGTGATGATGAAACTTCCCGGCGCGGATTTTGGCTATCCGGCTTGCAGGCTTGGCGAGGCTATTGAATTGAATTTTGACATCCTCGACGGCAAATACGAGCGTCTCGAATATTCTATCCGCCACTGCGACAGCGACTTTCGCGAAGACAACCTATCTTTTGACGAGTTTGCCGAAGGGTTCGACCGCCGCCCGCTGGACGAGAGCCAAGAGTCGTTTAATACCTTGCAACAATTTACACATTACACCCTCGTAATTCCCAATCGCGACATAAAACTCACCATATCAGGCAATTACATTATCAATGTATATTCCGACGACGAACCCGACGAGCCTATCTTGACCAAGTGTTTTATGGTCTATGAAGACGACGGCTCTATAATCACGGCGCGTGTGGAACAGCCCTTTCTCCCTGAGTATCAGATGCAATGCCAGCAACTTTATGTTGACATCGACAACTCGCGCCTCCGCGTCTATAACCCCGAAAAATACATGAAGGTTTATGCCATCCAAAACGGCGACCACAATACGCGCAGACCATTGAAAATCAGCGGTTTTCTCCACGAACAAGTGCAATATCACCTCAACGACGGCGGCAATATTTTTGACGGCGGCAACGAGTACGATTTTCTTGACGCCAAGGATGTGCACTTCCGCGCACTTGGCATTGATGCTATTCTCTACCAAAACAACCGTTATCACTACGTACTCACGCCCACGACCTACGACGAGGCGTATTTTAACAACGGCGACATCAACGGCGCATACTACGTGAAAAACGACCGTGGCTTCGACCGCGACCTCGAATCCGACTACATCGACGTTACCTTCCGCCTCAAATACGACCCCTTCACGGATTACGACATCTACCTCTACGGCGCGTTGACCAACTGGCAGTGCATCCCCGAATATAAGTTGGCATGGAACGGAGAAACGAAACTTTGGGAGATGACAACTACCTTAAAACAAGGTCTTTACAATTACAAATTTGCCTTCAAGGATTCCACCGGCAAAATCGTTGGCTATTCGTCGGGAAATAATTTTAACACGCAAAACGATTATCTTATAATGGTATATACCACTCTCACGAGAGACCGTGGGGAGAGATTGGTGGCTTGCAAAATATTGAAATAAATTACCGTAATTTTCGATGGCGAAAATTACGGCAATTATTGCTTTATCTACAAAGGTACGCGCCCAATCTTTTTAATCCTTCCTCAATATTCTCCAACGAATTGGCATAACTAAAACGCAGGAAACCTTGCCCCTGTGAGCCGAAGTCTATGCCGGGGGTAACGCCCACGTGGGCATTTTCGAGGATGTCGAATGCAAGCCGGTAAGTATCTGCCGCAAACATCCTCGCATCGGCAAACACATAGAACGCGCCCTTGGGCTCCACCCAAATCTTGAAGCCGAGTTTTTGAAGACCGTCCACGAGGAACTTCCTGCGCTCGTCATAGATGGCGCACATCTTGGCGACATCGGCATCGGCACTCTCAATGGCGACAATGCCAGCCATCTGCGCATCGCTCGGAGCGCATATAAAAAGATTTTGCTGCAATATCTGCAACGTCCGCATATACTTCTGCGACGCCACCAAATAGCCGAGCCTCAAACCCGTCATCGCAAAACGTTTGCTGAATCCGTTGAGGACAAAGGCATTGTCAGTGTATTCCAAGATGGAATGAGCCTTGCCCTCATATACAAGGCCGTGGTAAATCTCATCGGAAATCACCGTAACGCCCAAATCCGCTATCTGCCTCATCACTTCCGGCTCTATCAACGTGCCAAAAGGATTGGACGGCGAATTGATGAATATAGCCTTGGTCTTGGGCGTTATTTTCTTCTTAACTTCCTCTACATCAATGCGGAATCCATCTTCGGGACAGAGGTTGATGTTAACGGGGACAGCATTGACCGCCCTCACGAAATTGGCATAGCAAGCGTATCCCGGATTAAACACCAAAACTTCGTCCCCTACATCGCACAACGTCCTCAGCACCATCAATATAGCGGGCGACGAACCCGAAGTTACCACCACATTGTCGGGCGAAAACTTGACGCCGTACTCCTTATAATATAGCGACGCAATAGCAGCCCTCAGTCGGGGGTTGCCAAGCGAATGGGTGTAATGCGTATGCCCGTTTCTGACGGCATCCACCACAGCCTCGCTCACACAATAAGGCACATCAAAATCAGGCTCCCCGACCTCCATGTGGATTACATTGATGCCCCGACGTTCCATTTCCTGTGCCTTTTCCAGCACTTCCATCACAATAAAAGGAGTAATATCTTCCAGCATTTGTTGATTTATTGATTTGTTGATTTTCGATTTATTGATTTATTGATTTTTGCATTGATTCAAACCTCAATCTCCATTCCGTCCTCCGCCGCCACGGTATTAGGGAAAATTTCGCGGGCTTGGCGTTCCAAGAGCGACACCGAATCGTATCGCCCCGAAAAATGTCCAATCACCAGTTTGCCCACATTGGCGTCGCGAGCCACTTCCGCCGCCTGCCCCGCAGTGCAGTGCAAAGTTTCGGAGGCGCGTTGCACATACGAATTGTCGTAGGTGGCCTCATGATACAGCAAGTTGACACCGCGCACCGCGTCTATCACAGAATCGAGTTTTGTGGTATCAGATACGAAGGCATAACTCCGAGGCGTTGGCGGGTCGATGGTGAGTTCGGAGTTTGGGATGATGGTGCCGTCGTCAAGATGAAGGTCGCTGCCGTTTTTGATGGCGACAATCTCCGCAATCGAGAGGTTGTAACGGTCGATGCACTCCTTGATGATATTGCGCTGCATAGTTTTTTCGCGAAAGAGGAAGCCCCAGCAGGGAATCCTATGATTGAGCGGAAAACTATACACCTGCACATGTTTGCCGTCCAACGTAAGGCTCACCCCCTCCGGCGCGAGCGGCACAAAATGCAGCGTGTATCCCAGTTCGTGTACAATTATCGGCGAAAATTGCGACTCCATCATTTGTTGCAGACGCGCAGGGCAATGTATATAGATGTCGCCCTTGCGCCCCATGAGGTCGAGGGACGAGAGGAGACCAAACAACCCGAAAAAATGGTCGCCATGCAGATGCGAAATAAAAATATGGTTCAGCGAGCCCATCCTGATGCCATGCCTGCGCATCACCACCTGCGTAGCCTCCGCACAATCAACAAGAAACATCTGCCCGTTGTGCGTTACCACCTGCGCCGTGGCGTTGCGATAGACAGTAGGAAGTGCCGAGCCACAGCCCAATATCTTAACATTAAACGGCATAATAAAAGTCTATTTTACGTTTTCAAAAGCGCGAAAATACAAAAAAATCGGCTACTTCAAAAAAAAAAACAATTTTAAGGGCAACAAATTAGGCTTTTAAAGCGTCTTTTTATTAAATTTGCAACTGAAAACGGAAACACGCAACCGATACAGACATGAGAATAAAGAACATTATATATATAGCAACCTTAACATTACTTATCCTGACGTCCGTCGTAGGTACAATGCGGGCGCAGAACTCCGTGTACCCATACAAATGCAGTTTTGAAAACGGGCTTGACGGCTGGGAAAACCACACGGGTCAGAATAATCAATGGACAATAGGACGCGGCAACGCAGCATACCGCTCAGAAGACGGCGGGTTTGAGACCGGACCACAATCGGCATACGACGGCGACGCATACGCATACGTCAATTTTTACGACACATACACGGGCAAGACAATCACGATATCCAAGACGTTCGACTTCACCTCGCTCTCCAACCCTATAATATCCCTGTACTTGCACAATTATTGGACAGACAACGAAGGCTCCACATTCGTTATCAAAATGAAGAAGACCACCGAACACGAAAACTCTTGGCGAACATATAATTATAGTGTGTCGGGCGGCAACCAATGGCACAAGGTAACAATCTGCATGTCCAACTATGCGCATTGTCCGGGCGTGGAGATAAGGCTGGCGATAGACCCCAACAGCAAACGCCAACAGCCCAACATCGCCATCGACGACCTCACAATAGAAGATTTCACCCTGACAGCCGAACATGAAAACATCACCTGCTACGGCTACGACAACGGCTCGATAACGCTCACGCCGTCGGGCGCAGGCCCAGTATATAGATATTTTGATATTGGGGGCGGCAGCACGGAACTCAAATGCTCCGCCGACAAGTCAATCAAATACGAGAATCTTTTCCACGGCATCTACCATCCAAACGTACAGGACTCAATATCAGGTTGTTCTGCAACGTTACCGGCCATTGAGTTGTACCAGCCGTCCCAAATAAAGGTTACGCCACACATTATCCAAGACATCAAATGCTATGGCGACAACAACGGCATACTTGCCATAGGCGCGAAACAGGAAGGCGGCTCAGATACTGGCTACGAATTTTCGCTCAACGGCAACAGTTTCCAGAGCAACTGCCAGTTTGAAAACTTGGTGGGCGGCACATACAATATTGTGGTCAAAAACCAAGAAGGATGCCTCTCGCAGCCAGTTACCGCAGAGATTGGCGCCAACGTCCAACTGGAAATCAAAGAAATCGTCAACCTCGTCAACGTGGAAGGATGCCACGGCGACGAGACAGGCTCGTTCTCTGTCATCACCGCATACGGCAACAATTCGCCAATCCACTACTCCCTCGACGGCGGCAAAACATTGAATGGAAGCAACGAAAGATTCAGAGAACTCGCCGCCGGCACGTACAAAGTTACAGTAATAGACCGCGAAGGCTGCATGGTAACGTCAGACCCGATAACAATCACCGAACCTCCACTCTTGGAATGTGAGGACATCATCATCAAAAACGTAGAAGGTTGCCATAGCGAAATTAACGGCTCTATCGACATCCAGTTGAAAGGCGGCACGGGCGAATATTACACTACCATCAACGGTGGCATCAAGTACAATCCGCAATCCCAATACACTGGTCTTGCCGCCGGCTCTTACCACCTGCTGGCATACGACGAAAAGTTATGCAAATTGGACCTCGGCACGGTTAAAATAGAGGAGCCGCCGCTGCTCCAAATCACCAATGTGAAAGTAAAAGACGTTACCACCTGCAACGGCGACGCCACCGGCTCAATAGAGATCACCGCCACTGGCGGCACCGGCGCACTTACCTACCACCTCAACGCCGAACAGCAAACCATAGAGCCAAGCCTGTTCAGCAAGATAGACGGACTCATAGCCGGCCAATACGTGCCATACGTTACCGATGCCAAAGGATGCGTAGCGTCTCTGGACGGCGAACGGAAAGCATACGTCACAATCACAGAGCCAGAGCCATTTGACCTCGTTAACGTAAGTGCCTACGACAACGAAATCAGATGCCACGGCGACATCAAGGGGGCAATATACGCCGTAGCAAGCGGCGGCACGCTCCCGTATCACTTCACCATCGACAATTACAGCCACACCACCACATTGGAGGAGATGTCAACATGCTCCTTTGCGCCCATAGGAGCCGGCACATACACCGTCAAGGCAAAAGACGCGATGGGCTGCCCCGCCACCGACACCACCGTAACGCTCGACCAACTGGACCCTATAGAAATCCTTAGCGTGGAGACCACGCCGCTCACGTGTTACAAAAACCAAACTGGCGCAATAGAGATAAAAGCCACCGGCGGCACCAACAACTTCAAATACGGATACAGTTTCCACGGCGACGACAACTACCGCATCTCCATCCAGCCGTTAATCAGCAATTTGGCAAGCGACACATACGACATTTCCGTTACCGACGACAACGGATGCACGGCCTATTCATACGACCACATAGTGAGCCAGCCAGACGAACTCGTCATCACCGACGCCACGGTGTACGACGTCTCGATATGCTACGGCAGCGACAACGGCAGCATCATCATCAACGCCATCGGCGGCACCAAGCCATACCAATACTCCATCTACGACGGCTCCAAGCCGCAGGAAACAGGATTTTTTGGCAACCTCCGTGCTGGCAACGATTATCACATAATAGTAACCGACGCCAACGGATGCCTCGTGGACGGCGGCTCCACGCTCGTCAACCAGCCGCCGCCAGTAGAAATCCAAAATTTCTATTACAAAAACGTGCAGGGATGCCACGGCGCGCACACTGGCGAAATCCACTGCGTCGGCGAAGGCGGTTCAGAAGGCCTTACATACATCATCACAGGATTTCCCAAGCAGACCACCGGCGACTTTGAAAACGTGCCGGCGGGCACATACACCCTCCGTGTGGAAGACGGCCACGGATGCGCCAAAGAGATGGATGGCATCACCATCAGCGAGCCGGAAGTCTTTGAATTTGCAGAGGAAAACAAAATCACCAACAACCTCTGCCACGGCGAAAACCACGGCGAGGCGATAATCTCAGTTGTAGGCGGCATGCCGATACAAACGGAGTTCCCATACAAATATTTCCTCAACCTGCCCGACGAAGAAAGCATCGACAGCGACCCATACTGTTACGACGGCGTGTTCAAAAACCTCCCCGCCGGCTACTACCGTATTACCATCAGCGACGCCTACGACTGCATGCTCAAAACGTCGTTCACCATCACGGAGCCAGACCTCTTTGAAATCACGGGGCTCGACACCCTCAACGTGAACACCTGCTACGGCGAAAAAACCGGCTACATCAAGGCAAACATCACAGGCGGCATACAGCCGGTAACCTTCACCGCCACCAACATCCACGGCTACTACTCCAAAAACGACAACGGCATATTCGACAATCTTGCCGCCACGCAATACGAAGTTACAGCCGAGGACGCCAACGGCTGCATATCGCAAGCATACACAGCATTGGAGTCTCCCAAACGCCTCACCTTCACAGCACAACTCACCAAAGACATACTATGCCACGATGCCGGCGAAGGCGAAATATTAACCGAAGCCACTGGCGGCGTGGGGCACTACGAAGTGAGCATCGACGGCGGGCAAACCTTCCCCTACCCCATCGGCGCAATCACCGAACTTAAACCCGGCAAATACGAAATCTCCGTCAAAGACCGCAACGGCTGCATGGCGTCTTACACAAGGACCATCGAAATCCAAAACCCGACCGCACTCTCCCTCAGGACAGTGCCATACGACGTGATATGCCACAGCGGCAACACGGGCAAAATCATCGCGGACGCATCCGGCGGCACCAGGCCTTACGAATACTCCATCGACAACGAACATTGGATCGAAAACCAGACCGTATTCGACAACCTCACAGACGGACAATACACCATCTACGTAAGGGATCTCTACCAATGCAAGACGCAGAGCGAACCGCTCACCATCAAACGCCCAGACAACAAGGCAGGGTTCTCCATCGACAAGACGGAAGGATGCTCGCCGCTCGAAATCACCATCAAGCAAGATTTCCAAGGCATATCCGACTACACCTTCTCAAACGGCGACAAGATTTTCGACCGCACAGGCCCTACGCGACATACCATTGTCAACAGCGGCACCACACCAAAGACATACGAAATCATCAGCACGACGATAGTCAACGGCTGCTCAGACACAGCATCGCTACAGGTTACGGTATATCCGCAGCCCAAAGTGGACTTCCGCCTTGTTGACTCGGTAATCGTATGGCCAAACAACAGCGCAATCTTCGCCAACCTCAGCAAAAACATCGTATCCGCCCACTGGGACTTCGGCGACGGTGCCACGTCCGACCATTTCGACGAGTCATCCCACACATACTCCACATGCGGATATTACAACATCATACTCATCGAGAGCGACGGGCAATGCAGCGACACACTCGAAAAGACGTTCCACATCGAAGGCAGGGAGATAAAACCCTCGTTCACCACAAACACCAGCAGCGACTGCGAGCCAGCCACCATCACCTTCAGCAACGCATCCGAAAACGCCGACTCGCTTGTGTGGGATTTTGGCGACGGCACAGCACCGATAGCCAACAACCGCAACCCGAGACACACATACAGGGCTCCCGGCTCATACGTAGCCACCCTCACGCTATACGGCGACTGCGGCGCAACGACCTCCACGGCAAAAACCATCACCGTGTACCCCAAGCCCACCGCCGCCTTCGATCAAAACACCGACACCATCTACGAAGGGCAGATACTCAGAGTATTTTGCGAATCGTCGCCCACCGACAAGTACATCTGGGATTTTGGCGACGGCACACGCATACAAGGCCTTGCCACCGCCGAACACGAATACAAATTTGACGGCACATTCACCATCAGCCTCGTAGTGGTAACGGGCAACTCGTGCAGCGACACCGCCGTTGTAAAGGATGCCGTCGTCGTGGCGACATCGCCAGTAGTAGTGTTCCCCACCGCCTTCACGCCCAACGGCGACGGCATCAACGACCTGTTCCTGCCCGTGCACGGCTACATATCCACATACGAAATCATCATAATGAACCGCAACGGCGTGGTGGTTTATCGCAGCAACAAAATAGACGAAGGCTGGGACGGCACACACAACGGAAAGCCATGCCTGCCCGGAATGTATGTATATAAGGTGAAGACAACACTCCGCGACCAGACCATACACTTCCAGTACGGACACGTGATGATGTTCCGATGACGAAAAAAGTAAAAAAAAATTCACAAAAAAATTTTTTTTCAACTATTATTTTATACCTTTGCGGAATAATCACTCTAAAAAAGGACCAATGATGAAACGTCATGTGAAAACAATTCTGTCGATTGCAATGGGCGCGGCAATGATAGCGTCTTGCACGCAGGTAAACGACAACAACGCCAAGAGCCAGAAAGACTCGATGTCGCAAACTCAAAAACAGGCATTCAACCAGGCTAAAGCCGTGTTTTACGCGATGCCATCTCCCGTGGAGACTGCCACAACGCTTGAACGCTTGAACGTCAAGTTTACCGACAAGTACCTCCACAAGACCTCCGATGCCCCCAAGTACAACACCACGACATCCGAGGCGGTCAATCTCGGCATCTACATCGCCGACCTGAGCTTCTGCGCCCTCTACGAACAAAACCAGGCCGTCATCGACTACCTGGCAACTGTAAAGAAACTGTCGGAGCAACTCGGCATCGCAAGTTTCTTCAACGACAGCACCATCCAGACATTCCACGACAACATCAACAACAAAAACAAAATCATCAGCGCGATTTCAGATTCGTACAGCAAGTCAACCACCTTCCTCGACGAGCAGGAACGCGCCGAAATAGCATCCACAGTGATCGTGGGCGGATGGATAGAGACCCTGCACCTCACGCTCTCACTGCTCAGAGATGTGGACCTGAAGAAAGACCAGTCGGAGGTAAACGACATCATGCTCAGCCAGCAATTCACCCTCGAAGACCTTATGGGCATGCTGTACTTGTTTAACGACGACAAATACATCTCGCAGCTTACCGAAAAACTCAAAGGCCTTAAAACATCTTTCGACAGGCTCAACGGCGAAATCACCATAGAGCAGATAGACGCCATCGAAAAGAATGTTTTGGAAATCAGAAACAACTTCATCCAATAAAAACCACTGGAATTATGAGACACTTATACACCATAATAGCGGCATTGATGGTATGCCTGATGCTAAGCCCCTCCAAAACGCAAGCGCAATGCAAGCAGTTTTCGGAGCTGGAAGTGATGCCCCTCCTCGGCGACTACATCATTAGCGGCCGCTACAACACGCTCAAACTCCGTGAGGGCGAGGAAATCCTCATATTCAAGACCCTCAGCAAAGGCATCAACTACCGCCTATTAGTAAAGGCGGTGGATTCGCTCGCCACCAACGTCCACTTCACCGTAATGGACTGGGAGGACAACACAATATTCGACAACGCCAGCAACGACTACGGATACAAGTGGGACTACAAAAGCGAAAAGACACAGCGCGTCAAGATTAACGTCTTCGTGCCCAAACACAGCGAAAGCACTCCGCTCAAAGAGGGCTGCGTAACAGTGCTTACTGGCATCAAGCCCGACATGTAATGATATTTTTTACTTTTTATCATAATATTTAGATTTGGTACACAACTTCGCAACGGGAATCCCGCGAGAAGTTGTGTTTTTTTTTGCGCCCATCTAAAAAATGGAAAAATATACAAAATAAGTTTTCTGATAACCGAAAAAAAAATTTATATTTGCACTTGTCAAAAAACCGAAGATATTATGAAAAGATCATTTATTATTTTGTTTTCTATGCTATTCGCGCTCACAACGCATGCACAGAAAACAGCGGAATTTTACGCCGTTTTCGACGGCAAAAACACTATTACAGCGTATTACGACAGCAACGAGCCCGATAATGCGTACCATTTTAAAGACGACGTACTGTTTCCGCTCTACAATATTACCAAGGTGGTGTTCGACGCATCGGTAAGGGACTACCGCCCCACAAGTTGCAAAAACTGGTTTTCGTACTGCGACAACCTTACCGAAATCGAAGGCCTCGAATATCTTAATACTCAAAACGTTACCGACATGAGCGGAATGTTTTACCGGTGCATCTCGCTTACAAAAATAGACCTCAGCCACATCAACACCGACAATGTTGCCGACATGAGCGAAATGTTTGCGCACTGCTGGGAACTCCGCGAAATCGACCTCCACGGATTCAACACCGCAAACGTTACCAACATGAGCGAGATGTTTTCCAACTGTTATAAACTCGAAAACATAGACGTAAGCCGTTTTAACACATCCAAAGTTACCAAAATGGACGGCATGTTTGCCGAGTGTAGCGGCCTCCAGACGATAGACCTCAGCAAATTTGACACCCGCAACGTTGTGAGCATGAGCGAGATGTTTTCGGGATGCAGCAATATCAAAACCATCGACCTCAGCAACTTCAATACACAAAAAGTTACCGACATGTCAAACATGTTTTCGGGATGCCGTGCGGCCAAGACCATCGACCTTAGCGGCTTCAACACCGACAATGTTACCAACATGGGCAACATGTTTTCGTCGTGCATCATGCTCAGGACCATCTTGGTAAACGACGACTGGAACACGGCTTCGGAGGCTTCTTCGGAGCCCATTTTCTCTTTTTGCAAAACCATTTGCGGCGGCACCGGCACCCGGTACGACAAGGAAAAGACCGACAAAAAGATGGCTGTGGTCAACGGCGGATATTTTTCGCGCAAAGGCGATCCGCCATACCTCCCAAAGGCTTACGCCGTGGTAAGAGACTCGGTATTGACGTTGTATTACGGCGACAAAAAACCTACCGACGTAAACATCTATTTCATAGGCAATTACGAGGACGACACCAAGAAAATCACCGAAATAGTATTCGACCGCTCCTTCTGGGGCTACCGTCCGGAGAGTTGCGAGGCGTGGTTTCAAGGGCTCACCAACCTGAAAACGATTACCGGCATGAGGGAATATCTCATCACCGACAATGTTACCGACATGAGCAACATGTTCAAATATTGCGGCATCAAATCGCTGGACATCAGCAGTTTCAACACTCAGAAGGTGAAAAACATGTCGGGGATGTTTTCGGGCTGCAACGATCTTGAAGTAATCTTCACGGGCTATATGTGGAAGGTGGACGCATCAGCCCAAAGCGACCAGATGTTTAGCGGCTGCGTCAAACTATATGGTGCGAAGGGAACGGGCTACTCCGCCAAACACACCGACGCCAAATACGCGCACATCGACGACGGCGAGCGCAATCCCGGATACTTCACCCAAAAATGGCAACGACCTTTCGTGCCGGCAGTTACGCTCTCCGACAAAGACGAGCCATACGTGGTAATCAACGGCAACGTAGCCACTTTTTATTATGGCAAAAAGAAGTCAGACGGGCATTATTACAGCCTATTGACGTATCCACGCCAGTTTATACAGAAGGTAGTTTTCGACGAATCGTTCCGTTTTTGCAGTCCCAAAAGTTGTACACAATGGTTTTACAACTGCCAAAACCTCACAGAAATCGTTGACATGGAAAAATACTTGGACACCGACAGCGTGAAGTACATGAGCCAGATGTTCAAAAACTGCGCAAAACTCAAAAACATAAATCTGAGCCATTTTAACACCTCCAACGTCGAAAAAACCGACCAAATGTTTGAAGGCTGCCGCAATCTCGCCACCATCGACCTCAGCAAATTCGACACAAAAAAAATAGTTGACATGGAAAAAATGTTTGCGGGCTGCAACAACTTGAAAAACATCGACCTGAGCAATTTTAACACGCAGAACGTAGCCAACATGAAAGAACTTTTTTCCAACTGCACCAGCCTCCAAGCACTCGACCTTAGCGGATTTAGCACCGCCAACGTTACCAACATGCACGGGATGTTCAGGGGCTGTTTCAATCTTACGACGCTCGACCTCAGCAGTTTCAACACGGCCAAAGTGAGCAACATGGGCGATATGTTTTGCTATTGCAACGGTCTGAAAACCATCTATGTAGGCAAAGACTGGAGTACAAAATCGATTCCGCAAAAAGAAATAGTGGAAAAACTCGACAACATAGGCGGCAACGGCACCACACACATCTTCACCGGCTGCACGTCGCTTTGCGGCGAAAAAGGCACTCTCTACTGCTACGCCAACAACGGAAAAAATTTTGCGAAAATAGACGGCGGCAAAAATTCGCCCGGATATTTCACCACCAAGGGCGCAGCAGCATGGAACAAGACCGCCTACGCAATCCTCAAAAACGGCACATTGACATTCTATTACCGAGGCAGCGTACCAAACGGCGCATACATCATCCACGGCGGCAAATCCACTCAGGACTGGTGCCCCGCCGCACCTACAATCAAGAAAGTGGTCTTCGACGTATCGTTCCGCAGTTTCCGCCCAAATACGTGCTACGAATGGTTTGCACAATGCGGCAGCCTCACCGAGATAGCCGGCATGAAGGAAAACCTCAACACCGAGAGCGTAGTAAATATGGGAGCGATGTTTTACGGCTGCTGCTCGCTCAAAGACCTCGACCTCAGCGGCTTCAAGACACAAAACGTTAACACGATGCACAGCATGTTTGTAGGCTGCGTGTCGTTGGAAAACATCGATTTGAGCAGTTTTGACACGCGCAATGTCAACGACATGGCGTTGATGTTTGAGGGCTGCAAAAACCTGCAAAACATCATCCTCGACGGCTTCGACACCCACAACGTCAAAAATATGAGCCGGATGTTTTGCGGCTGCAAAAAACTCCTTGCCGTGGATGTGAGCGATTTTAACACTTCCAACTGCGAAAATATGTCGTACATGTTTGCAGAAAGCGGGATAGACCATGTAGATTTGAGCAAATTTACGACTGAAAGCGTGGCGCATCTGTCTGGCTATTATGGTTTTGAGATGTTGACGGGCATGTTTGAAGGCTGCGAAAACTTGAAGTCTTTGGATTTAAGCAGTTTCCACGGCGCAAAATATTCGCCGGGAATGTTTTTTGGCTGCACCAACCTGAGAAAAATAAAACTTTTTTCACCCAAGAACTCCGAATTTGGCGATTATACCGACACCGGCAACGACCTCTCTGGACTTTTTGCCGGATGCGCCAATCTGAGGGAACTGGATTTGACCAGTTTCAAAAAACCCGACGCACCCCGCAGCATGAAATATATGTTTGCCAACTGCACACAACTAAAAACCATCTATGCCTCAGCGGATTGGGACTTCCAATACGTCTTTACGCTCGATTCAGGCAGCAGCATCGAGGACAAGACCGTAGAATACCAGCACAATTTCACTGGAATTTTTCAAAACTGCATCAATCTCCGTGGCGGCAAAGGCACAAAATGGGAATCCGAAAACCAGTCAAACGAAATGTACCTCACCATAGACGGCGGAGCAGCCGCGCCAGGGTATTTCACAAAAAAGTAAAAAAAAAGTTAATTTGCGAAACATTTTGCAGCCGTTGCACGTTTAAGAGAGTGAAAGTAAAAAATAAACCATTTAATACGCAAGGCTATGAAAAGACTAAAACATCTATTCTTGGCGGCTGTGATGTTGATGGGTTGCACGCTCACCTACACATCATGCGGCGACGACGACGACGACGACGAGCCCAAGCAAGACAATAAAAACGAGCAGCCGAACAACAACGAGCAGCCGAACAACAACTCTGACATCGGCGAGCAGACCACCGACGCAAGCATTGCCGGATTCATCCCCGAAGAATACAAGGGGAAGAAAGTGGCGGCGTGGTACTTCAACCCCAGCGTGGACGAATCCAAAAACAAGTCTGAGGCGTTGTACTGTTTCGACGACGGCACACTCTTAGTAACCGCCATCAGCGACGGCACCAAAATCATCGAGTTCAAAGGCAACTACAAAATCACCTCTGGCGATTTTGAGAACGGCACGGCAACCATCTCAGTATCCATGATGGGCGTAACCGCAGATGTCGCAACTTTCAAGATTGAAAAGGGCGTCATCGTAGAGCAAGAAGGCAGATACGGCTACACAAAGCAAGACAACTCCAAAATTCCCGTCTATGCCAAAGCCGACAAGGACGAGAGCGAAGGCAGCCAACACGGCGAAAACATTGACGAAATAATCCAGCCTTTCCTGCCCACCGCATACGCCGGCAAAAAAGTGGCGGCATGGTACGCATTAACCAACATCGAGAACGACCGCACCAAGACAGAATCGGTGTTCCTCTTCGACGATGGCACGGTAGTGAAGACCACTTTCAAGTTCAAGTCCCACGACAACACGCTGGTAAGGGAAATCGACATGGAAGCCACCTACACATTGACTGGCGACTACGAGAACGGCACTGTAACCGTCAAGGCTCCCACTGGCGACACCTTTGAGGCTCTGATTAATGACGGCGTACTTTCAGTACCGGTAATGGGCAACGACAAGTTCAAGAAGCAGGACAACGCCAAACTCCCCGACGACAGCGAACCCACCGACGGAGACAACCAAGGCGGCAACGAACAACAAGCGGGCGAAGTCAACTCGTTCTTCCCTGCGGAATACTCCATGCTGAATACCGTTGCATGGTTCTACAGCGAACAAGGCGGAGACACCGATGCATTGTTTTTCTTAGATGGCGGTATCTGCATACAGACAAGCATTATGTCTGGACAAAAGTTGCTGGTGGTAAAAGCCGCGTACAGCCTCGTTAAAGGCGACTTCTACAATGGCACTGTCAGAGTTGTTACCACAAATATGGGCACTATGGAGACGACTATTGTAAACGGCGTAATTACTGACCCCGACCCCGAAGGCGACTACGACCCATATATAAAGATGGACAACAACGCACTCCCGCCTGTATGCAGCGACTACGAAGATGCAACGGACGAATCAGGCTACGAAGACGACTATATTGATTTTGACATTGTAATGCGAGACGTTGAGAATATCACAGTTACTGGCGGATTTGCAAAGGCATACATCGACGGATTTGCTGGCTTGACCAACTTCGATCGTTCTGCGATAACATCCATCGGTTTCTGTATCGCTCATCCTGACGAAGGCTTTCCTACCATCAACAACAGATTTGTCGCTGCCGACGGTTTGAATGCTGATGGCAGTTTCGAAGCCACAATCAACAGGGACGACCTCAGGTACAACACTTGGCAGATTTGCGCAGTAATCCAATACAATGGCGAGGAATTTTACAGCGACATCCAAGAGTTTTCCACCAACATAGACGACAATGGTGGCAATGGCAACACCAGCGACATCGACCTTGCGAACTTCAAGGCATACATGCCTGCTGAATATGCAGGAAAGAATGTTGCAGCATGGTTTGAAAACCGCCAGGTAGAAGAGGAAAAGGGCAAGTGCAAAATTCTTGCAACATTCCTCTTTGACGACGCAACCTTTGTAGTTACCAAACACAAATGGTCCAACGGCTCAGAAGAAACGGAAATTGAGGCGGCAGGTACGTATGAGTTAGACGGCACGAATCTAATAGCAACTTTGCAAAGTGGAGGTACAATGGTATTTGCCATCGACGAAAAGGGAGGTTTCTCCATGGGCGAAGACAGATTTGATATTCAAGACAACGACAACGTTCCCACTGCTACCAAATAACGACAATCTAATCCCCTGATAAAAAATTAGAGCCACAGAATGAAAAATTCTGCGGCTCTATTTTTTTGTGGTAATTATTTGACTATTCCCATTCAATTGTCGCCGGGGGCTTGCTGCTGATGTCGTATGCAACGCGGTTGACGCCCTTGACTTTGTTGATGATGTCGTTGGAGACTTTGGCGAGGAAGTCGTAGGGGAGATGCGCCCAGTCGGCGGTCATTGCGTCGGCACTTGTAACGGCTCGCAACGCCACAGCGCGCTCGTAGGTGCGCTCGTCGCCCATTACGCCAACACTCTTTACAGGCAAAAGGATTACGCCCGCCTGCCATACTTGGTCGTAGAGCGAAGTTTCAACTCCATCCACCATCGTCTTCCACTCGCGGAGACCGTTGATGAAAATATCGTCGGCGTCTTGGAGTATGCGCACTTTTTCGGGTGTGATGTCGCCAAGAATCCTCACGCCAAGACCAGGGCCGGGGAACGGATGACGCTTGATAAGATGCTCAGGCATACCGAGTTCGCGTCCCACTTTGCGCACTTCGTCCTTGAAAAGCCATTTCAAAGGCTCGCAGAGTTGCAATTTCATTTCCTTGGGCAGTCCGCCGACATTGTGATGGCTCTTGATAGTCTTGCCGGTAATATTGAGGCTTTCGATGCGGTCGGGATAGATAGTACCCTGACCAAGCCATTTGGCGTCCGTAATCTTCTGAGCCTCAGCGTTGAACACATCTACGAAACCTTTGCCGATGATTTTGCGCTTCTTCTCCGGCTCCTCGACGCCCGCAAGTTCGGAGTAGAATTTTTCCTTAGCGTCCACGCCTATAACGTTGAGACCAAGGCACTTGTAATCGTTCAAGACGTTTTGGAACTCGTTTTTGCGGAGGAGTCCGTTGTCAACGAAAATACAGGTCAGATTTTTGCCAATAGCCCTATTGAGCAGCACTGCTGCAACGCTCGAATCCACGCCGCCGCTCAATCCAAGCACCACCTTGTCGTTGCCAACCTGCGCCTTCAATTCGGCTACTGTGGTGTCGATGAACGACGCTGCCGACCAGTCCTGCTTGCCGCCGCAGATGCCCACCACAAAATTTTTCAGGAGCAATGTGCCTTGCAACGAGTGGAACACTTCGGGGTGGAATTGTACGCCCCATATCTTTTCGTTCTTGGCGGCGTAGGCTGCGTACTTGACTGATTCTGTAGATGCGATGCACTCAAAACCATCGGGGATTGCCGTAATGGTGTCGCCGTGGCTCATCCACACCTGCGAATTGTCGTCAAAACCTGCAAACAATGGGTTTTGCTTGTTGATGAACTGCAAATTTTGACGGCCGTATTCGCGGCTGCCGGCGGGCTCCACGTTGCCGCCCAATGTATATGAAATGAACTGCGCGCCGTAGCAAATGCCAAGAATCGGGTGTTTGCCACGGAATTTTGACAAATCGACTTTGAAAGCCTCCTTGTCATATACGCTGTATGGCGAGCCGCTGAGGATGACGCCAATGATGTCGCTGTCGTCCTCCGGGTACTTGTTGTAGGGGACAATCTCGCAAAATGTGTCGAGTTCGCGGATGCGCCTCGCAATCAATTGCGTGGTCTGCGAACCAAAGTCCAAAATTAATATCTTCTGCATTAGTCGCGTACTTTTTTGAGTACCAAAACGGTACGGTTAACATTATAAATCGAGAGAACGTGGTGGTCTGCCTCTGGCATCGCAAAAAACTCCTGATTGTTATCCAAGCGACCGAAGCCGCCAAACTTCTCGTCGTCGGAGTTCAAGATTATCTTGTAAACGCCAGGCTCAGGGATGAAGAATTTGTAATCGGCGATGCAAGCCGTCGGATGGAAGTTGAAGACAAAGACCAGACCACCCTTCTTCTCGACGATGGTGTGGTTTTGCTCGTCCATGTTGAGTTGCCAGCCGTACAAATCCTGCATTACGGGATATTCGCGGATGAGTTTTATCATCGCCTCGTCGAAGTCGTTGAGGAAATGATATTTGAGATATTCGGCGTCCATGAGCGACCACTGACGGCGTGCATACTTGTAACTCCAGCCGTTGCCCTCCCTCGGAAAATCTATCCACTCCGGATGTCCAAACTCGTTGCCCATGAAATTCATGTAAGCCTGTCCGCCGTTGACAATCGTGAACATCCTTATCATCTTGTGCAGCGAGATGCCACGGTCGATGATGTCGCTGCCGATGTTGGTGGCCATACAGAAGTACATCTCCTTGTCCATCAAGCGGAAAGCGATGGTCTTGTCGCCCACAAGAGCCTGGTCGTGGCTCTCGGCGTAGGCTACAGTCTTCACCATCGGCAGGCGGTCGTTGAGCACGTGCCACATCTGATATACGTTCCAATAGTCGTCGCCGACCTCCTTCAAAAGTTTGATCCAATAGTCGGGGATGCCCATGCCAAGGCGGAAGTCGAAGCCCATGCCGCCCATTTCTATCGGCGACGTGAGTCCCGGCATACCCGACACGTCCTCAGCAATGGAGATGGAGTCGGGATTAATCTTTTTCATCAGGTAGTTGGCGAGTTGGAGATATGTGATGGCGTCAAACTCCACACCGTCGCGGAAAAATTTGTATTGGTCGAAACTGTCAATATTGCCATGATGGAAATACATCATGGAAGTAACGCCGTCGAACCTGAAACCGTCGAACCTGAACTCCTCCATCCAGTACCTGATATTGGAGAGGAGGAATTGGATGACCTCGTTTTTGCCATAATTAAACAGTTTGGAATCCCACTGCGGATGGTCGCCGCGTCCGCCAGGATGAGTGTAGAGGTCGTCGGTGCCGTCCATGCGGTTGATGCCCTCGGCGAGGTTTTTGACAGTGTGGGAGTGCACGATGTCCATGATGACGCGGATGCCCGCCTCGTGCGCCGTCTTGATGAGGTGTTTGAGTTCCTCCGGCGTGCCAAACCTCGAACTCGGCGCGAAGAAGTTGCTCACATGGTAGCCAAACGAACCGTAATACGGATGCTCGGCGATGGCCATGATTTGTATGGTGTTGTAACCGCCTTTGATGATATGCGGCAGCACATTGTCTTCAAATTCCTTGTAAGTGCCCACGCCTTCCTTCTCCTGCGCCATTCCGATGTGGCACTCGTAGATGAGGAGCGGTTCGTTCGGGTTGGGTCTAAACTTTTTCCTGCCCCAGTCGAACTTCTTGGCGGGTTTCCACACCTGCGCAGAGAATATCTTGGTAACATCGTCCTGAACTGCTCGCCTCACGTAAGCGGGCAGACGCTCCAGGATGCTGTCGTCCGCGCCATGCACAATCAACTTGTACAAAGAGCCATGCACAAAAGTCTTTCCGAAAGTCTTGTCGTCGAGAAAAATCTCCCAGATGCCGTCGTTGCGGTGACGGAGCGGGTATTGGTAGCGGGTCCAATTGTTGAAATCGCCAAAAATGTACATCTCCTTGGCGGCGGGAGCCCATTCGCGCACCCACCATCCGTGCTCCTCCTCGGAGTAGTTGAGACCGAGGTAGTTGTATTGTCCTGCAAAATCGACAATAGTCGGGTAGTAGGATTCCAGTTCCTTCAGTTTGTATTGAAACCTCTCGTAACGCGCAATGATGTCGTCCTGCACGGGGTCGAGCCAATGGTCGTCCATGATGGCGAGGTGTATCTTTTGGTTTGCCGTGTTGACAGCCTCAGAAGGCGTTGCAGCGGCATTTGGGGTGTTGGTATTCTTTGCCATATCGGTGTTTTTTATGATTTAATCAACGAGCGAATTTAGAAAAATAAAACAACCTGACAAAAAATATTTGAAATAATTACGCAATTTTGCAATAAAGAGCGTCTATCGCCGTTTTATAATCAAACAACAGACAAGATAACTGATGTTTAACTAAAAACCCAGATGCCTATGAATGAAAGTTACACATTTGCAAAAGCCTATTCCAACAAATATGTATCGCTCGACTACTTGAACGACATCGCCAACGACCTTGAAGACCTCGAAGACGACATTTTTGGAGGCATCGATTCGATGCTCTTGTCGCCGAGCCAAGACACGATGAACAAGATTTACGCATATCTCTAAGCGATATTGGCGGAACAGGCAAAATATTTCTCAGAAAATAAGTACTCACCGTCGGCAAGGATTGCACCTTGACGGCGGTGTTTATTTTATTAATTTCATTGCCGACCTTTTTGCTCACTTGCAATTATTTTGCAGAAGTTTTTTGCTGATACAATTCAAAAAGTTTTTCCACAATCTCGTCTTCGGAAATGTTCTTGACCCAACCGTATGCCGCGATTACAGCAAGGTCGTTCTCGCGGTGGGCTTTGCGCAAATCCTTGGGCATCAACAAAGGATCGTAGAGGTCTGCCAACGAGTTGTCAATGTATTTCTTCCGAGTATCCAAAATTTTTTTCGCAGTTTGTTCAATTTTTGCTTTTTGTTTTTCGGTCGGGTTGCACCAAACGAAACTATTATACACAATTGTATTGGAATAATTGTAGCGCATTTCTAATCTACCACATACGACTCGCATCCACGCATTGTGAACAATCGAAGTGAGAATTCCGAAATGATACAATCCAACATTTTCGACAACATAAATTTTATTGCCTACAATAACTTCAGGAGTCATAAAATCTATTGGAATATATTTCCTTTTTTCCGAACTCACCGACGGAAATGCAATAAAATCTTGTTTGGGCTGTGCAAGTTGCGCAAACAAATGCGGGGACTCGGCAAGTTTTTGTGTTTCAACAGCCGAACTTGCAAGTCGCATTTTTGCCACATTTTCAATACGTTTTTGTAATATTGGGCACTTCTTGATTTGCTTGGGTGTTACGTCCACAAGCCAAAAACAATAGCGTGGAATATGGTTGATAAATTCCTTGCCCATCATAAATGGACGAATTAATTGCTTGCCCTGCGGCTCTTTTTGAATGTATTCACGATATTCTTCTTCATTCAAAATCAGATTGCCACCATCGCGAGCCATAACGCCCATGTGCATAGGCGGCATATTGGATATTTGTTCGCTCCGTCCTGTTATATAAAAATCAGGGAATGGCATCAAATACCCATTAATGTGTTCAACAAGATTCTTGTTGTTATCATTGTCGATAATAAACTTTGCAGTCGAAACTTTTTTGTCTGAAATTCCAACAATAACGCAATGTACCTTAGCCATTTGCGTAGATTCGCTTTCCCATCGGAATGGCTTGTAGGCGAAGTCTATCTTTACTCCAAAATCTTTGAGCATCCACTTCCAAAATAGTCCAACTTGCTGTCCCTGGCATATAGAATTAGTTGCCACAAACGCACAACGAATCTGTGTGCCTCTTATTAGTCTTGCAGCCTTCACAAACCATCCGCAGACATAATCTATCTGCCCCGGTTGCTCACATTCGGGGAAAACCAAACCAATATCCTCTCTCGGATTACCCTTAGACCACATTGCGCCTACAAACGGCGGATTCCCAATGATATAATCGTAATGCTTTACCGGCGACGTATCAGCAATTGCTCCAAAAAACAATGTGTTAGGCATTGTGTAAATGCTTGAATCTTCGGGTTTTAAGGTTGCCCAATTGATGCGTAACGCATTGCCTTCAACAATGTTTGAATTGCTTTTCAACGGTAGAAAGTCTATGTCCTGACCGAGGATTTTTTCAGTTTCTATCGTCATCTGACTTTCTGCAATCCAAAGGGCTGTTTTTGCGACGGTAACGGCAAAATCGTTGATTTCTATGCCATAAAACTGACTGATTTTCACCGAAATAAATTCGTTGTAACCGATAGTGCGTTCGCCATCATTAAGGAACTCTATGATTTTGTTTTCCAAACGCCTCAATGATAGGTATGTCTCGGTCAAAAAATTGCCGCTGCCACACGCGGGGTCGAGAAATCTTAACTCCGAAAGACGATGCTTAAAGGCAAATAGTTTTTGCTTTTTGGCTGTAACAGAATATTTTGCGTTAACAATGTCGTTGTATTCCTCTGTCAGCGAATCCATAAACAGCGGGTCGATGACCTTGTGAATATTTGAAATCGACGTGTAGTGCATTCCGCCTTTGCGCCTTGTTTCAGGATTCAACGTGCTTTCAAACAATGCTCCGAAAATTGTGGGCGAAATCTCGCTCCAATCAAACTCGCAACAATCGTTAATCAAGACATCAACAATCTCCTGCGTAAAACTCGGAACTTCGATGTCTTCTGCCATAAATAGACCGCCATCAGCATACGGAAATGGCTCCAACACCGCCGCTTCATATTTGTCGCGGTCTTCTTTCTTGGTATTCAACGCTTTAAAAAGGTCAATGATGCCTTTGCGGAGATGTTCGGGCGAAAAAGATTTTATGTAATCCTCAAAACTTGTCCGTTTTTCAAAAAGATTGGCTTTTTCAGCATAAAGACAGAATACCAATCTGACACACAGCACATTAAGCGCAGCAAGACTTTGTGCATCGGGATTAATGTATTGTTTCAGAAGCGCGTCATATAGTTTTCCAACAAGTTCGCCGGCTTTCAACGAAATTTCCTCCTCGCGAGATAGCCGTTCATTATGCTCGTCCACCAAAAACTGCAAACGGTATGTCTCCTTCTCTAAATCCTTCAAAAAGATTTGCTCAGGCTCTTCGTGCGGCATTTCCATATCGTAAACCAAAAACTCCTGAAAATTGCAAACCACAATCCAACGTGGCTTTATAGACAATGGCATTTCGTCGGCGTAACGCTTTGCCTGTTGAAAGGGAGTAAGCATTTGCCCGTCAGACTGTTGATATGATTTATGGAGGTCGAAGTCTGCGCTTTTTTGTTCAATCAAAACCTTTGTGGAAGGGATATAAGCATCTATAAACGAGGTGTTTTTGACTTTCACCCGCTTCTCAAATTCGATATAATTGGTCGGGGATTGGATTCCAACAACTTCTCCCAAAAGTTGAATCCAAAAGCGCGAAGTCTCTTGTTTCTCGTCGCCCTTGTCCTTCCAAAACTCCGAAAATGCTTTTGCCCGTTGTGTTTGCTGCGCCGCCATAATTGTTTTGTTTTACACCGCAAATATAATACAAATTTCATTCGCCCCCAATTTTTTCATATTTTATTTCACTCAATTATCCCCATTTTCCGCATCAGGTACGACGCATTGAGATTCTGCGAAATGCCGTCTTTGAGGGTGTAATCGAAGATGAGATTGTCGCCTTCAAAACTGATTTCAAAGCGCTTGGCGTTGACGTTTTGCGGGTGGGTGTCACGAAGGTTGCCGATGTCGATGTCGTGGGTGGCAAAGATGCCGTAACAATTGTAATGAAGGAGTTTTTCGATGAATTTTTGGCTGCCGTCGTGCTTGTCCTTAGAATTGGTGCCGCGAAGCATTTCGTCCACAATTATAAACAATGTCGCGCCCTGTTCGAGGCGGTTGACGATGCGTTGAAGACGTCTCAACTCCGCGAAAAAA